>Ga0164241_10001338_pt1 | contig 31158 bp, 30 predicted proteins | sample OricomyardsoilBY_FD_108780 | JGI IMG/M metagenome (GOLD analysis project Ga0164241, IMG submission 108780) | Backyard soil microbial communities from Emeryville, California, USA - Original compost - Back yard soil (BY) | ecosystem: Environmental > Terrestrial > Soil > Unclassified | place: USA... | reverse complement strand
TGCCTCAACCCAAAAACGGTGAGTTTGCAGATTTGGCAAAAAACGACGCTTGGTGTGGTTTTTGGCGTGGGATACATTGTGACCGGTAATTGGACGCTTACCCGTTACTTTACATACCTTGGACATTGGATGGCCTCATTAAAAATCAATCGCGCTACGCTGGAAGCGCTGTGCTAGAACCGTAAAACAGACTAACAACCAGCATGGAGCATGTTGTAAGCAGCCTATCTTCCCCTATTTTTTCTATAGGCGGCGAACTGAGTCATTAAGACACTGCCGCAAAGAGCCGCGCTTTATACCAAAAGACACACCTAATAGCAATGAAAAGGTGTTTTTTTAACCCTTTGAAAATCAATTTCCTGCCTTCGGATAAGTGTTTCGCCACATCCAGCAAAACACGTCATTTACCTGCCACCTCTTATATCAACCCTCTCTCCGCAAACGACATCACCGATTGATCACCGACTATCATATGGTCTAATACCGATACGTCGATTAATTCGAGCGCAGACTGCAAGCGTTTGGTGATGCGTTGATCTGCCTGACTGGGCTCAGCGATACCCGAAGGATGGTTGTGCGCGAATATGACAGCGGCAGATTTATAGTGCAAGACACGCATAATAATTTCGCGTGGATATACCGAGGCAGAGTCGAGAGTACCAAAAAAGATTTCTTCGTAAGCCAGCAATTGATTTTGGGAATCAAGGAACATCACTGCAAAAACTTCACGATTGTGATGCCGCAATTTTGCTCGCAAAAAATCGCGAACCAAACCTGGGCTGGACATCACATCGCCGGCTTGCAGACTGGCGCTTAGGTGCCGCCTCGACATCTCCAAAACCGCTTGCAGCTGTGCATATTTGGCGCTCCCCAAACCCAATCCACGACAAAATTCTTCTTGACTGGATTCAAGTAAAGGGCGTAATCCGCCAAAATTAATGAGTAATTCACGAGCGAGATCGACTGCTGATTTGCCTGCGCAGCCAACACGTAAAAAAATAGCGAGTAGCTCGGCATCAGACAGCACCTGAGCACCTTGCAGTAAAAGTTTTTCGCGGGGACGTTCGGCCTCGGGCCAATCGGTAATTGACATAACCATTTCCTTGTTTCTAATCCATAAGCATTCGAAAAGCACGCTAAGAATGCTATCTTAGTCGCCCTGAGTCAATTATCAAAAGGATTAAGGTCACCCCAACATGTCGTCACTCACCAATAAACGCGTTTTACTCGGCGTTACCGGCGGAATTGCTGCGTATAAAAGCGCAGAATTAATTCGTCGGCTCCGCGATGCAGGAGCGGAAGTACAGGTGGTGATGACGGCTGCCGCGCAGGAATTTATTACCCCGTTAACCTTACAAGCACTATCAGGCAATCCGGTACACACAGATCTACTTGACCCTAAAGCCGAAGCGGGTATGGGGCATATTCAACTGGCACGCTGGGCAGATTTATTATTGGTTGCCCCGGCAACCGCTGATTTTATTGCACGATTGGTGCAGGGTATGACTAATGATCTCTTGTCCAGCGTTTGCCTGGCTACCCATTCGCCTATCGCCTTAGCGCCAGCAATGAATCAAGGCATGTGGGAAAAGGCTGCCACTCAGGACAACATCCAGCAGCTGCAAATACGGGGAGTCAAGATTCTTGGACCCGATTTTGGATTACAAGCTTGTGGCGATATCGGCATAGGACGTATGTTGGATGTGAATGATCTGACTGATGCAGTTAAGGGGCTCTTTTTAACTGGATCTATGTCTGGAAAAAAAGTCGTGATTACCGCAGGACCAACACAAGAAGCACTGGATCCGGTTCGTTATTTGTCGAATCACAGCTCTGGAAAAATGGGGTATGCTCTGGCGCAAGCTGCTGTGGAAGCCGGCGCAAAAGTTATACTCATCAGCGGCCCAACACACTTACCCAACCCGGAACGAGTTGAGCGAATATCGGTGATGACCGCTAAGCAAATGCAACTGGTGAGCATGGAACATGTCGAAAACTGCGATATTTTTATCGGTGCGGCGGCCGTTGCAGATTATCGACCCGCTGAAGTGTTAAATCAAAAAATTAAAAAACAATCCGATAATGAGTTGCTAATAAGGCTGGTTAAAAATCCGGATATTCTAACGGAAATCGCATCTTTACCTCATCGCCCTGCTTTTGTAATGGGTTTTGCGGCTGAAACTCAAGACGTAATCGCCAATGCCAAAGATAAACTAATACGAAAAAAACTGGATATGGTGGCCGCCAACAATGTCAGTTCACCAGAAATAGGCTTTAATTCAGATGACAACCAGATCAGCTTGATAAGCGCAGCACAAGTGCAAGAATTGCCTCGCACGAGTAAAATGACACTGGCGCGAATAATAATTGCCGAAATTGCCAAGCAGATAAACCGATAACATTCTTATATACGTCAAAACACCATGACCAATAGCAAACCGACATCAAGTAAACGCAACAGAGCCATTGAAGCGCATCAAGCTGCAAATACCAAGCGTTTAGCCAAGCAAAAACGCATTTTTGTGGTGTTGCTACTGATATTTATCGCAATGGATTCCGTTGCGGGTTTCTATTTATATCAAGATTTAATTGTCAGCAAACAAAATGACAACTTGCTAGCGCTCAGCAATCAAGTCGCAAAAGAACGCAGTGACGACCTGAAAAATTTTATCAAAGCACAACGCAAATCATTTGAAAAATTAGCGCAAGATCAGACGTTAAAAAAACGGTTGACTGAACAAAACGACGAAGCGCGAATTGCTAATGAACAAGGCTTAACAGAACGACTTGATGCGGTGAGTGTGCGTATTATTCCCATAGGGACCGCAAAAAAAACTGACGAAGGTTCAGTGCCTATTCGGTTTTCCGAACTGGATTTAATCAATCGTGCCGAGAAAGGTGAAATCCCTCTTCCGGAAGTCATTAAAATCGATAAGGACTGGCTGATTCATTGGGCGATTCCCGTCAGCCGCGACAACCAGGTCATTGGAACTCTATTTATTAGTTTACCGGCAACTACGCTTTTCAAACGTTTCCGTGCAGTCGATGCCAATTTGGGTGAATTTCAATTATTACAAGAATTTAGTGGCAGCCCGGTACAAAATTTAAATCAAATTGGTGAAGCGGTTAGCGACCAAAGTGTTGTCGCAAAAGTTCCCGATACTTACTGGTCAGTGAAATTTTCCGCGTCAAACAACCTGATAGAATCTGCATCTGAGCCCCTCACTTTCTGGCTGCTTATTATGACTGTATTAGGTGTAGTGAGTTTAATTATTTCCTGGATCAGCAGTCGCTATGCTTACATGCTGATGTTGCGCAAAGACACAGGACAAAAACAAAGTTTGCAACAAGTGGTTAGCTTGGCCAAACAAGAGGTTGATGACGCGCCACCGGGATTGCTTTATCAAAACCAGGATATTTTGGAAGTTGAAATTATTAAAGAAGACCAAAAAATATTGGGCATTGATGAATCAACTGGCAAACAAACCGGCATCAGTAATGTTTCAACAATAGATCCCGACTCTATCCCCGCTCATGTTTTCCGCTCCTACGATATTCGTGGGGTTTTTGGCAAAGAAATCACCTTGGATTTTGCTTATAAAATTGGTCAGTCAATCGGAAGTGAAGCGCTGGATCAGGGCGAAAAATCCATTGTGGTTGCACGAGACGCACGTTTACACAGCGAAGACTTAACTCGCGCCTTAATTAAAGGAATTTTACGGACTGGCTGTTATGTCATCAATATAGGCGTTGTACCTACTCCTCTTCTCTATTTTGCGACTTTCCATTTTACTGACACCAGTAGTGGTGTGATGGTAACTGCCAGCCATAATCCAAAAGAATTTAATGGTTTTAAAGTCGTCATGCAAAATCATGCATTGTCAGACGATGGCGTACTGGAACTGAGAGATAGAATTATCAATCAACGACTACATCAAGGAGTAGGTGAAGAAACGCCAAGAGAAATTATTGGTGATTATATCGAGCGTATTTTCTCTGACGTTGCTATAGCGGGTCAGGTAAAACTTGTTGTTGATGCCGGGAATGCCGTTCCAGGAATAGTTGCACCGCGTTTATTCGAAGAATTAGGCTGCGAAGTCATACCTCTATTTTGTGAACTGGATGGCAATTTTCCAAATCACGATCCAGACCCCACGGTTGAAAAAAATCTTCAAGCATTAATTCACAAAGTCAAAGAAACTAATGCCGACATGGGTGTGGCATTTGATGGTGACGGCGATCGATTAGTTGTCGTTACTCCACGCGGTGACATCTTGTGGCCAGATCGTCTGCTGATGCTCTTTGCCAAAGATGTTTTACAACGTCATCCCGGAGCGGATATTTTGTTTGACGTTAAATGCTCACGCTTATTAAATCAGGTCATTAGCGGTTACGGTGGTCGGCCTATTATGTGTAAGACCGGTCACTCGCCAATGAAAGCCAAAATGGAAGAAACGCGAGCATTAATAGGCGGCGAATATTCAGGGCATATCTTTATTAAAGATCGCTGGTACGGGTTTGACGATGGCATCTATGCTATGGCGCGTTTACTCGAAATTATTACATTGCGCGATCAAAAAATTGATGCAATTTTTGCTGCATTTCCTTCTCAATTTGCCACTCCGGAAATTCGTGTTACGGTTGCGGATAAAGACAAATTTGCCGTTATTGATGCAATTATCCAACAAGCAAAATTTGATAACTCGGTTGTGAGTACCATCGATGGTTTGCGGGTTGATTTCGAACGAGGTTGGGCACTAGTACGAGCATCTAACACCTCTGCTGCGCTGACTTTTCGTTTTGAAGCAGAAAGCAAAGAAATTCTGGAAAAAATACAGCAAAATTTCAAACGCGAAATCCAGCGAATTCACCCCCAACTTATTTTAACCTTCTAATTTTATTACAGGATTTCCACATGTCACTTAACCGCGACTCAGCGATGAACATCGCCAATGTACTGACAGAAGCTTTGCCATATATTCAGCGATTTAATAAACAAACCATTGTTGTGAAATTTGGCGGCAATGCAATGGAAGGCGAAGAATTACAGAATAGTTTTGCACGCGACATAGTATTGATGAAGCTGGTTGGCATGAACCCTGTTGTAGTTCATGGTGGCGGCCCACAAATTGGAAGCCTGCTGGAGAAACTGAATATTAAATCTGAATTTATTAACGGTATGCGGGTTACTGACAGCGCCACCATGGATGTCGTCGAAATGGTATTGGGTGGCACAGTGAACAAACAAATCGTTAGCCTGATTAATCGCAATGGCGGACAGGCCATTGGCTTAACAGGAAAAGATGGACAATTAATTCGTGCAAAAAAACTTACTATTTCGCACAAAACGCCGGAAATGTTGGCACCTGAAATTATTGATATTGGTCATGTTGGTGAAGTAGAAAATGTTAATACTGCTGTCATTGATATGCTCATGAATAGTAATTTTATTCCCGTTATTGCTCCAATCGGAGTCGATGAAAAGGGAGCGTCGTATAATATTAATGCGGATTTGGTTGCCGGAAAGATTGCTGAATTTTTAAAAGCAGAAAAATTGATGCTGTTAACTAATGTATCAGGCCTGCAGGACAAACAGGGCAAAGTATTAACAGGGCTCAGCACAGAGCAAGTGGATGGTTTAATTGCAGATGGGACTATTTACGGTGGTATGCTACCCAAAATTGCCTGTGCATTGGATGCCGTAAAATCTGGCGTCACCAGTGCTCATATTATTGATGGCCGAGTTGATCATGCGGTCTTGTTAGAAATTTTTACTGATGCAGGTGTAGGCACGCTGATCACTAACAAAAAAACAACTAGAGCTGTTTGATTCAGTAGACAATATCGAAGGACAATAACTATTGTCCTTCGACTTATTGTGAAGAAACAGACGCAGCAGCAGATTCTGTAATTTCAATAAAACGTTTTTTATCCTGATCAAACTTGTCTGATACTTCTTTAAGTTCTAATTCTCTTTGCGTAATTTGCTGGGCAATATCCGTTTCTTTCTTTTGCAGACTATCTATTTTAGTCAAAATATCAGTGCCGACTTTCCTGCCACTGCGCTCCAATGACGCTGCGCGTTTTGTTTCCATGGCCAAATCTTGTTTGGTTGTTTCCAAATTCGCACTTAGTATCGCAATATTGGCTTGCAAACTTTCCAAATTCCGCGCCTTGGCCGCATCAATATCAGAAACACCACTGTAACTACGTTTCAACTCGATATCGGCCTGTAATCTCTCTTCCCTGGCAAGTTTTTCAGCTGCTACTCGTGCAGCCTCTTCTTTGGATAAAGAGGGGGCAACTTTCTTAATTACCTTTCCCGACGGGGTAATAATTTCATAGCCTTTACCTGCATATTCAGCAGGAATTTTGGTATCCATCACCAATATTCCTTCGTTATTCTTGTAACGATAAATTTGCTTACTGGCCGCTTGCGAGTTTGCGCACACAACCAACAGCGACAACAAAATTGGCAGCAACAATTTATACATCGACATAATTTACCCACATTCAATCAAAGAATTAGCTCACCCCAAAGGCCGCACGATAAGTCGTGATTTTATCTACCATCTGCGCCTGCCCAGCATCCTGCTTAAGATAATCGACTATGTGATTCAAGTTGATGATGCTAATCACGGGAATTCCAAAAGTTTGTTCAACTTCTTGAATTGCTGATAATTTACCTTGCCCCCTCTCCATTCGGTTCAATCCTATCATTACTGCGGCAGGAGTGGCCTCAGCTTTACGAATAATATCGATCACTTCACGTACAGCGGTTCCCGCTGTAATCACGTCATCGACAATTAACACTCTTCCCTTCAACGGTGCCCCTACCAAAGTACCTCCCTCTCCATGGTCCTTTGCCTCTTTTCGATTGTAGCAGTAAGGCATATCTTTTCCGTACCCGTCAGCCAGAGCAATGGCTGTTGTCGCTGCTAAAGGAATACCCTTGTAAGCAGGACCAAAAACCAGATCAAAAGGGATACCCGAATCCATCAATGCTGCGGCATAATAGCGACCCAATTCAGCTAAAGCACTCCCTGTCTGAAAACGGCCTGCGTTAAAAAAATAGGGGCTGATTCGACCTGATTTCAGGGTGAATTCACCAAAAGTGAGTGCGCCATGTTTTATGGCTAATTGAATAAAATCGTTTTGATAGTTTTGCATGCAAACTTCTCATTAATGAACTATAAACAGTAATACGCAGAAATTGCGGGATCGACAGAATAACAATTATGAGGTTAGGCGAGTAGACCTGACCCAGCTTCATCGAAGCCATCTAAAACGATGAAGACGAGCCAATCAGTAACATTCCAGCTGGTACCGGTAACACTTTTAACCAAGCTCGGGTATCATACACAGTCCGTTATTAAGGGGCTAACATGAGAGTTATTAGTCTTAGTGTCGATGGCATACACCAGGCCGCACAACGTGGTCTTTATTCCTGGTTAGCCAGTCAAGACGCTGATTTTATTTGTTTACAAGATTTACGTGCACTTGAGCGCGAAATAGACACCAAGCCCGAGTTCCAACTCGATGGCTATTATGCTTATTTCTTTGACTCTGGAACCAAGCATTACAATGGTGTTGCCATCTATAGTCGGCAACAACCTAAAGCCCTGATTTACGGATTAGGTTTTGCTTCAGGCGTTGATATGGAAGGTCGCTATTTGCAGGTTGATTTTGAACAAATGAGTATAGGCTCATTGCTTGCCCCCAGCGCTTCTTCAGAAGCAGAATCTCAAGAAGTTAAAATTAAATTTTTTGATGACTTTCAAGCCCATCTAGACAAAATCACTCGCAAACGTCGCGAATATATTTTTTGTGGCAATTGGCAAATGGCACATACTCCAAAAGATGTTGCTAACAGTACAGCCAATCAACATAACTCCGGCTTTTTGCCGCACGAACGCCAATGGCTAAGTCAATTATTTAATCAAATTGGCTATGTTGATGCCTTTCGTAAAGTGAATCGCGACAACGATGAATACAGCTACTGGCCAAGCGGCACTCAAGGTGAGGGCGACGGTTGGCGCACTGATTTCCAGGTCGTATCCAATAGTCTTGGCAACAAAGTTGAATATGCTGTTATCTATAAGAATCAAGCTTTCTCCAGCCATTCACCGGTCATTATTGATTACGATATTGAAATGGGTCAGTGAGTTTGAACTCTGTCGCTGACGGCGGGAGTCAGCGACTGCCATCCCCCCCAATCCCCCACCAATTTAAGTTCCAGTGGCGACAAGCTTTTGTGGATAATGTCTTGATTCATTTCGATCAAACGCTGATAACTTTTTAAGGATCGTACAATTTCTGCGTTATATTCAGCAGAATTTATCGCCATGAATTGCGCCACCTTAAAATGGAAAAGCATAGATTCAAATTGCTGCTCCAAATCTGTTGGCGATTCTTTTGCCAATGCATAAGGAACAGATTTAGTGTGTGGTACAGTTGCCAAGTGAAATAAAATATCGTTCAAGTCTTTGTAAATATAAATTGCATGCTTGACTCTCCCAAACGAAAACCACGACTTTTTTTGTACCCTATGAGCCTGCAAATAATTTACTGAAAATTGAACCTGCGCAAAATTATTACGCGACGACATATCATGATGATCATGGGTACCTTCAACACCAAAACCACCAACATTATTTTTTTCATCCATAGCCAAATCATGAACAGCAATTAATTGCGCATCAAATAGGCTAAATTTATGCTGATGTTCAAGCAGTAAATGTTGGTACAGCTGTCTGTACTTGGCGGCTTCCGTATCTAACAGTAATTCATGTCTTTCTACTTTTTCAAACAGGGGTAGATTTTGTTGCCGTATTAGCCCCTTATCAATATCCAAATGCGGAACCCAAATTGATGCAGTTTCATACAAACCCGATAATTTCTTTTCAATAGTCTGGGAAGGCAATAATTTTGGAACTGGTACAAAGGAGAGATAACACAACAAAAACAATAACAGAAATAAAATTCCATACAAAAAAAATTTAATGGCACCTAATTTAAATAGTCGCATGAACTTACCTGTTATTAAAAAGTATGATTTTTACCCCGCCATAAAAGCTTGTAGCAACTGATTCAAATATTGACGTCCAAGAGGTGTTGGGCATATCGAATCGATACCAGGCTCAACTAGTCCTTTACTTATCAATTCAGACCATTCCTTTTCTATATTGGAAAAGGATAATCCTGTTCGCTCAAAAAATAAATTACGAGGCACTCCGTCATTTAAGCGTAACGCATTCATCATAAATTCCAAAGGAAGTGATTCAGGTGAAAGCAGATCGCTACCACCACCAAAGTTATTTTGATGCCCGGCAAGATTGGTTGAAATATGTTGTGAATGGACTGATCCCAAGTAATGTTTCGGCAAACGCGTTTTCCACATCCTCACGACTTTGTTGATCTCTGGGAAAGTTATCTTGCTGTGTGCTCCCGCACCTATTCCTAAATAATCACCAAACTGCCAATAGTTAATATTGTGTCTTGCGTATTGTTGGCTACGTGCGTAGGCCGAAATTTCGTATTGCACATAGCCAGAGGCGGATAAAAGATCAAAACCTGCATCTTGAATATCAGCCAAAATTTCTTCTTCAGGCAAAATAGGAGGTGATGAATAAAATGCTGTATTAGGTTCTATTGTGAGCTGATACCAGGAAATATGCTCAGGTGCCAGATCTATAGCTTGGCGTAAATCAGCCAGAGCAGCATTTTGATTTTGCTCCGGCAAACCGTGCATTAAATCCAGATTAATATTATCGAAACCCGCTTGCCGCGCAACATCTATTGCGCGCAGCGCTTCGTCTCCATTATGCACTCTACCCAACAATTCCAGCTGCCGATTTTGAAAACTTTGAATACCTATGGATAAACGATTCACACCAGCACGTCTAAAGCCAGAAAATTTTTCCTGCTCGAATGTACCAGGGTTAGCTTCCAGGGTAATTTCTATGTCGTCTTCAAAACCTATTATTGTTTCTGCATTCCGTAATATTTTCGCAATAGCACTGGCAGAAAAAATACTCGGCGTACCACCGCCAAAAAAAATGCTGCCTAACTTTCGGCCTTGCGCCAATACTTGATCTTGCTCTAAATCCAAACGCAATGCATTGACATAATTGTCTTCAGGAATTGAATTATTTTCTTGATGCGAGTTGAAATCGCAATAAGGGCATTTGCGAATACACCAGGGAATATGAATATAGAGCGCCAGAGGCGGCAAGATTAGCGACATTTAATTGTCAACCAATTTTGAGATTTTCTCCAACAATTCTTGCATAGCTTTACCACGATGGCTTATACGATTTTTTTCTTCTTTCGATAACTCTGCCGATGCGCAATTATGACCGGGGACAAAAAATAGAGGGTCATAACCAAAGCCTCCTGAACCTCGTGCCTCTGTTAGAATTCGCCCCTCCCAAACGCCGTGACATATCACCGGTGTAGGATCCTCTTGATGACGCATGTAGACCAATACAGCATGATAACGCGCCGTGCGTTTTTCATCTGACAATCCATTTAATTCTTGCAGTAATTTTTGATTGTTATCTGCATCAGTCGCGCCAGCACCCGCATAACGCGCCGAATAAATCCCCGGACGACCATTCAAAGCATCCACTTCGATTCCCGAATCATCAGCTATTGCTGCCAACCCCGTTTTTTCACAAGCGTAACGGCCTTTGATCAATGCATTTTCTACAAACGTTAACCCTATCTCTTCTGCTGACTCGCTAAAAAAATCAGATTGCGGCAGCACTTCAAAACCACAACCATATAAAAGCTGTTGGAACTCTCGCAATTTTCCTGGGTTTCCACTGGCAAGGATAATTTTTTTGTTCATGATTTTTTATCTTTAAAAATGGAATTGTTTTTTTTCTCACTCTTACCCTCTCCCTCCAGGAGAGGGTTAGGGTGAGGGCAACATCAATCTTTATACAAAGTCCGATTGAATTCCAATTTCAGTGGCGAAGAATCTTCAGTAGCTTTTACTTGAATTTCAAAATACAACAACTCTTCATTATTAAACACAAAAGGTGCCAAATAATAAGTTACATTACCCTCTTTGACTTCAATAAATTTCAGATCCTGTTGTTGTTGCATTAAGTTCCTTGTCTTTCCACTCACAATTGCAGGCAACCCCAAACTGGTTTTTCCATTTTCTGTTTTTACCAAACTAATATTCACCAGCGCACGATCTTTACCTCGAACCAAATTCAATGGCTCAGCAACCGATGAGGGTATATCAGATGAGTTAAACACAGTGTAATGTACTGTGTAATCACCAAAGGTTTGATAGGTTTTTATTTCTTTGACTTGATCAGTCTGTGCAATTGCGCAACAGCAACACAAAATTAATAAAATAAAGCCTGGGATTTTCATTGTTAATTACTCAAAGTTATTTGCTAAAGAAAGTTACCTGCTAAAAGTTGTCGACTAAAAGAGTTACTTGCTCAAATGATAGATGGCTGTTTCACCAAATAAATTGGGAACTATATCTTTAAATACACTTTGTGAAGATTCATTGACCACCTGCCGATGAATCACTTTGATATTACGCTCTTTACACAAGACTTCAAAATCTTTAAAAGTACAAAAGTGAATATTGGGCGTGTTATACCACTCATAAGGTAACAGATCGGATATGGGCATGCGCCCATGACTTAACAAATGAAATCGCGCTTTCCAATGTCCGAAATTAGGAAAGGTAACAATGCATTCTTTACCTACGCGCAGCATTTCATCCAACACCAAATGCGGAAAATGTAATGTCTGTAATGCTTGCGCCATTATCACTGTGTCAAAACTTTTGTCGGCAAAATTACCCAAACCGCGATCCAAATTTTGCTCAATCACATTGAGCCCTTTATCAATGCACGTATTGATTTGGTCTGAATCAATTTCCAATCCATAACCTTGCACTTGTTTGTGCTCAATCAAAAATTTAAGCAAAGTGCCATCACCGCAACCTAAATCAAGAATGCGACTATGTTGTACGATCCAGTTCTGAATTTCGTTGAGATCTATACGCATCTTATATACTCACACCGGCCATGTAGCGCGAAAAAACTTGTTGGTAACGCTCATCAGGTAACAAGAAAGCATCATGACCAAACTTGGATTCAATTTCGGCATAGGTAACTGCTTTATTCGCACCCACTAATGCATCGACAATTTCTCTCGATCTTTGAGGTGCAAAACGCCAATCAGTACTAAATGACACTACTAAAAATTTTGCTTTGGCTTGTTTAAAAGCCAATACAGGATCATCATCATATTCGCGCGCAAGATCAAAATAATCCAGTGCCTTGGTAATTCGTAAATAAGAGTTTGCATCAAAGCTGTTCGCAAAACTATCGCCCTGATAACGCAGATAACTTTCAATTTGAAACTCAATGGGCTCTGCGCTGCCCAAATTAAAATTACCACTGCGCAAATCCCGACCAAATTTCTCGCCCATGGCGTAATCAGACAGATAAGTTATATGACCAATCATTCTCGCAATTGCCAAACCACTTTTGGGCAAACTTTCATGTTCGAGATAATTGCCATCGTAAAATTCCGGATCGCTCGTAATTGCTTTGCGTGCCGCTTCATTAAATGCAATATTTTGCGCAGATAGTTTTAATGCAGAGGCAATGACAATCGCATGGCGTATACGAGTCGGATATTGCAAAGCCCAACGCATCACTTGCATTCCACCCAGGCTACCACCAACGACCGCAGCCCAACTTTCTATGCCCAAAACATCAGCCAGTTTCGCTTGACTGGCGACCCAATCGCGCACACGAATCATCGGAAAATCTGCACCCCAAACTTTTCCAGTTGTCGGGTTAATTGAACGAGGGCCAGTAGAACCGTGACAACCACCGAGATTATTTAACGACACCACAAAAAATTTATTAGTATCAATTGGTTTTCCCGGACCAATATAGGCATCCCACCAGCCAGGGCGCTTATCTTCCAAGGAATGATAACCAGCAGCATGGTGATGACCAGAAAGTGCATGACAAATTAATACGGCATTGGACTTAGCTGCATTCAGCTCACCATAGGTTTCATAAACAATTTGATACTCATCCAGCGTTTTACCGCAGGCAAGTAAAAGAGGATGTGTGAAATGCAGCGTCTGTGGACTCACAATACCCACAGAGTTCGCCGGAATTACGTCAGGCATGAATATCTCGCAATACAGGAAATAGGCGAGAAGTCTAAAGAGACTCGCTATTTTCTGCAATCAACTTGAAATTTAACCCGAAGACTAGTGTCTGGGAATACGCTTGCTCGATAATTCCACTATCTCGGCACTTTTAAGCGCCTCAGGTTTATTAGTCTGTTCATTGAATAATCTATCTTCCACTATATCTTGCATAGGTGATTTCAATACCTGCCGATACAGAGGCTCAAGCTGATGAAGTGCTGATTGCATTTGATAAATATTAGTTTGCAGCGCATCTATTTGCTGGGCCATAGAATTATTACCGCTCTGTATTTCCGAGAGCCGCAACATATGTTGTTCGAGCAGTTGTTTTTGATATTGATTTTGATGATGTAAAGGCGCCAGAGCCTCATGCAACCACTGAACTATGTGTTGATTTAACTCGATATAAACTTGCCGTACCTCGCCAACCAGACTATCCACAAAACGACTAATAAAGGTACTTTTTCGGCTTAAAAAACTCGATAGCGATGCACGAAAATCATTGGCATGAACATGCAATTGACGAAGATGACGACGCTGTTTTTGAATTTTTAATAAATGCGTAATCATCAAATCATCGTCGCGAATACCATGCTCTGGTCGTGAATAAATCGATTTGACAACCCGATTCACTCGTTCAATTTCTCTTTCCAAATGTTGAATGCTGTTATCCACGTCTTCAAAAAAATTGCCTATGGCAGATGAAAGCCCCAGTGTTGTCCAACTTTGCGCGAGACTCTGATGAGCCAAGGTAATTTGTTGCTCCAATAAACCCGTACTTACAGGAGCCAACAAAGCCAAACGCTGTGACTCAACAAGACGCTGGCTGGTACGCAGTGATAAAGATAGTTTGTGGTAATCATGATGAGACTTACGAACCGTCTCCCGTAACTCTTGCAATTTATGTGACTGATCCTTGGGAGTGGCAGATCGCAAATCGGTAATTTCTTGCTCACATTCACTTAAGCGACGCATCAATCCAGTATAAGAACGAATAATCATCTCTTCACTGTCTGCCATCAATGAATGGCCAACGATCTGACGCTGATTATGCAATACAACCTCTGCCAATAAACGCTCCAATGTAGAAAAATTACTACGCTTCAATAAAGCGGAATTTTTTCCTACCTTCGCCAACAAACCTTGTTTTGCCGAAATGGGCAACACATGCTCGGGCGACATTTTCAGCTGTTTGGCTGTGAGTTTTCTTAGATAACTAATGCTAGCTTCAACTTCTTGTTCATCCGTTAAATCATCCCAAAGACTATCGATTTTGTTTAAAAGAGTAATTACAGCCGTGCAATTTTCCTGACGTAAAACCTGAATATGTTCTTGCCAAATTTGCATATCACTCGCAGTAACACCAGCCGATGCCGAGAGTAAAAACAAAATGGCTTGTGCATCAGGAAGAGTCTTTAAAGTTAACTCCGGTTCATTTCCCAAGGCATTTAAGCCGGGAGTATCTAAAATACGTAATCCTTGACGCAACAAGGGATGATCTAAATTAATCAGCGCATGACGCCAGGCAGGAACCGATACCATTCCTTTTTCCGTGGTTAATTCAACATCTTCTTTTGTAAATCCAAGTTTCAGTGCTTCGACCATGGTGACTTGTTTGCTGGCACTGACTTGATTAATAGCGGCACGGGTCTGCTCATGATCATTAATATCAAAATGCACCGTCACCCATTTCTGCGGGATACGCTTGAAGTTAGCCATGCTGGTGTTGGCTCGGCGGGTTTCAATTGGCAACAGACGAACACAATTCGCAGGTTGTGATCCATCCCAAAAAATATCCGTTGGGCACATAGTGGTTCGCCCAGGTTGGGATGGCAACAATCTGCGACCGCCGCCCGTATAGAGAAGCGCATTAATTAACTCGGTTTTACCCCGAGAGAATTCACCCACGCAGGCTATAGTAAAACTATCACCTTTCAGTAATTGCCTGGATCGCTGCAGTGTTTTATACACCTCGTGACTAAGCATTTTGTGGGTACGTCCCCACTGCTCAAAAGTCTGTAGACGCTCATCCAGCTGACTCTTCCATTGATGATAATGAGTAATTTGTCTTTGTAAGGATTTGAGATCCATAAGCGCTCGCAAAATTCGGAGTTAATGTTTGGATTAAACATGAATATAGTGCCATAGAACAGATTTTGCTCAGCAAACGGTCAAAAGATCCGACTGACGGTTAATAAATTGCTACTTTGTGACACACACATTTTTTTATGGATATGAAAAATAAATCTTAAGAACTTGTCGTTATTAAATGTAAATCCTGTTCTTGCTCGAGCTTATAGTCATATAGCCTATATAGATAAATTCAATAGAGGTGTTAATCATGTTGCGCAGAGAAATAAAATTTTTGATTCTCGGGTTGTTAGTTGCAGGCCCTTTAATGGCCAAGGATGAATCCATAAGTCTCAACAAACAAGAATATTTTGAAAAACCCGGCTTCAATTTATTAGTATTTAGTAATTGGTATGACGGACTATTCAGTGATTCCAAAACTAGCGGTATCGAAATAATTCATCACGGATTGCGTACTGCAACCAATGGCGATATTCGAATTAATATCACACCGGAGCAATGGGATTTAATTCCACAATTTAAAGAACGCAAAGTCAATCGCGACGAACAATCTATTGAAGCTTTTTTGCATTATCCCGATTATCAGTTTGATTATTCAATTAAAGCCAAGCGACTAGGTAACGACATAATTATCAGCGTCAATTTACCCAAAGTCTTGCCCGAAAAATTACAAGGAAAAGCTGGTTTCAATCTGGAATTCTTACCTTCGGCCTATTTTCATAAATCCTTTCTTATGGATGATAGAAGCGGCAACTTTCCAATTTACCCAGGCGGATTAAAAGAAATTAACGATAAAGTTGCACCAGCCATTATGGCTGAAGGGCAGTCGCTCACTCTAGCTCCTGAAGATACCCTTAATCGTATTCAGATTAAATCCAGCGATAAAAATCTTGAACTCTATGACGGCCGCACCAAAGCACAAAATGGCTGGTTTGTTTTACGGAGCTTAATTCCCGCCAATAAAACCGGCACCGTCATTGAGTGGACATTATCTGCAGCCACTGAAAAAAATTGGCTGCGTGAACCGGGTATTGGTTACTCACAAGTAGGCTACCACCCAGCGCAAGAAAAAGTGGCCGTGATCGAACTAGATAAACGCGATAAAAAAATTAAAAAAACTTCATTGATTAAAATTGAAGCCGATGGCAGCCGCAAAACCCTGCTCAGCGGAAAACCGAAATTCTGGGGAAATTATTTACGTTATGGTTATGCAAAATTTGATTTCAGCAGTATAAAAACTGCTGGCATTTATGTCATTCAATACGGCTCCCAAGAAACCAGTAGCTTTCGTATAGCGGAAGACATTTACAAAACTGCGTGGCACCCCACCTTAGATATGTATATGCCAATTCAAATGGATCACATGCTAATCAATGAGGCTTATCGCGTATGGCATGGCGCATCGCATTTAGACGATGCATTGCAGGCACCAGTCAATCACCAACACTTTGATTTATATGCACAAGGTCCAACAACTGATTCGCCTTACAAACCCGGCGAACATATTCCCGGTTTAAATATTGGCGGCTGGTATGATGCGGGTGATTACGATATTCGCACGCAAACACAATATGATGTAGTCAATACATTAGCCTCGGCGTGGGAAGCTTTTAATTTGCAACGCGACACGACTTCGGTGGATTACGATCGCCGCTGGGTTGAATTGCATCAAGCAGATGGAAAGCAAGATGCACTGCAACAAATTGAGCACGGTACGCTTGCATTAATTGCGCAATACCGCGCAGTGGGGCACGCCATTCCAGGCATTGTTGAATCCCATTTAGAAACCTATACTCATCTTGGCGATGGCATCACTAAAACTGATAATTTAATTTACGATCCTAAAAAATCTGAATTGGAAACAGACGGCTTTAAGAGTGGTAAATTTGATGATCGCTGGGCGTTCACCAGCAAATCTTCATCATTAAATTATGGTTCCGCTGCCGCTTTAGCGGCAGCAAGTCGAGTATTAAAACAAGAAAATCCCGCACTTGCGGCTGAATCCATTGCAACCGCAAAAAAAGTGTGGGCAGAAGAAACTGCAAAAGCCAATCCCGATAGTTTCCGCTTCGGCAATACCACTGGTGGAAAACTGGAACACGAAAAGTTAAAAGCTGCTGTAGAATTACTTATCAGCACTCAAGATAAAACTTATACGAAAGCCATTGAAGATTTACTACCTAAAATTGATTTTATTAATCAATCTTACTGGTTAGTACGCGCAATGCCTTTGATGTCAGCAGAATTTAAAAATACACTCCGTGCGGCGACAATTAACTATCAGAAAAAATTGGCAGAAGAAGAAAATAAAAATCCTTATGGTGTAAATATTACAAACGGTGGCTGGGCTGGAAGTGGTTCGGTTATTCGTAGCGCCATCAACAACTATTATTTGCACAAGGCTTTTCCCGATCTAATCAGTAAAGAATCCGTATTCAAAGGTTTGTATTTTCTGTATGGCACGCATCCCGCACATAATTTATCGCTAGTATCCAATGTCGGTGTGCGTTCAAAAGAAGTCGCTTATGGCATGAATCGCGCCGACTTTAGTTTTATTTCCGGCGGTATAGTGCCGGGCATTTTATTATTAAAACCTGATTATCCGGAAAATCACGAAGACTGGCCTTTTTTCTGGGGCGAAAACGAATATGTTGTAAATTTATCTGCAAGTTATATCTTGTTAGTAAATGCGGCGGATGAGCTTCTGCAAGAGAAGTAAGTCTAGCCCCCCGCTCTAACTCTTTAGTGCGGGGGTACTTTTAATCAATGCGCTTTCTGGTATTGCTTTCGGTGAGCCAATGCGAATATTTTTTTGTCTGCCTAACTCACCCTGCTCAATGTTAATTTGATTTTTTGTAGTCGCGAAGGCTTCACTTAAAAATTCAATAACGGCTGCATTGGCTTTTCCACCAACAGGAGGGGCTTTAATGCGAATTTTTAATCGATCGCCATGCAGACCAGCAAATTCACTTTTACTGGCATTAGGTTGTAGATGACAGAACAACAACAAATCCTTCCCTTGCCATTGAAAATGAAGTTTTTGCATTTAACCTTACGCCAACCCCAAACCTCTCGCCAATGCAGGCAATAGAAAATTTCGAATTATCATTAGCGCCATTAAAAACACCATTGGCGAAAAATCCAGGCCGGCAACGGGAGGAATAACTCGTTGAATCGGTGCCAGAAAAGGTCGTAACAACTGATTTAATAATTGCGCCGTCGGGTTATAGCTTTGCGGGGCAATCCAACTGACAACTACCACCACCAGCATTGCGAAAATATAGATCACCAACACATTCATTATTAACATATAAATACTGACAACCACCAAACTACCCAAGCCTGGTATTGCGTAACCGCCAATGAGGCGAATGATTATTAAAAGTAGCATTTGTAGTAAAAGAGCCAAGAACAAACTGGCCCAATCGATACCAAAAAATCCTGGTATAAATTTTCTCAAAGGTAAAACTAGCGGGTTAGTTAATTTTACAATTGCCTTACTGAGAGGGTTATAAAAATCAGCCCTCACCATTTGCAACAGAACTCGAATCAACACTACACTGATATACAAACTACCGATGGTATCAATGATAAAAACTAAAATGTCACTCAGGGTTTTCATATATTTATTCACCTAACAATTGAGATAATTCTTCTGCACGATGCGCACAAGCCTGCATAGCATTTTTGACTATTTCACGAAGTTTATCGTTTTCAAATGACAATATGGCTTGCTCTGTAGTTCCCTTTGGTGAAGTCACTCGCTGTCGCAATTCCGCTATTGAAAGCTCGGTACCTTTCGCCAATGTTGCGGCGCCCAATGCTGTCTGCAATGTAAGATCTGTAGCCGTTTTGCGCGACATTCCCATTTGCATCGCAGCGTCGATCATGGCTTCCATAAATAAAAAATAATAGGCAGGACCAGAACCGGAAACGGCCGTGACTGTGTTGATTAAAGATTCTTGTTCAACCCAGCTCACTATACCCACCGCCGACAATATTGCGTTCGACATTTCTTTTTGTTCGGCAGTTACCGCCGAATTGGCAAACAAACCTGCAGCACCCATTAATACCTGACTGGGCGTATTAGGCATGGCGCGTACAATCGAAAAATGCCCATTTAACCATCGCTGCAAGCTGTCTGTTGTGATGCCGGCAACTAGAGAAATAATCAATGGCCGATGCGGAAGTTTGCTAGATAATTCCATCGCCACTTGTTTAAGCATTTGCGGCTTTACTGCAAGAATAACAACATCTGCTTGATTAGCCACAACGGAATTATCCGTTGAAATATTAATTGCAAATTCATCCGCAACTTTTTGTAAATTTTCCTGCCGTGGGCCTGATGCTGTGATTTTTTTTGCATCAAAACCCTGCTTAATTAATCCGCTGATAATGGCTTTAGCCATATTACCTGCGCCTATAAACGCGATTTTTTTATTGATCATTTTTATTCCGATGGAGAAATTAGTTTTTTAGTATTCATATTGCTGATAACAGGTTTACCCGTTTTGACTTCTATATCTTTGCGAGCATTTCCGGCAACCTCACCACCTTGCCTGGCAATTTCTTTATTGTCATCGAAAGATAATGGTAATTTTTGTTTTGATATTTCAGTCGTTGTGGCCTCTGCTAGCATATTCAAAACCAATTCCAAATTGGTCATATTGTCTCGTAAATTTTCTTTCTTAAGCTCTTTAAATTGTTTGTACTCTTTTGTTGTCAAACCACTCCACGCCCGAGTAATTTCATCCGTTAAAATAGCAAATTCTCTCCCACGCTGAATACCACGGTTCGCCCACTCATCTGTCAATTCCTTGCGAACTTCAATAGTTTTAAGTCGTTGGTTTACCCACTCTTTGGAGTAACCTTTTGCCAAATATGTCTGAAGTGCACGATCAATTGAAAGTTCAGGATCCTCATTTTCTTCCAATCGCTCGTAACCTACTTGAGCTAGCCATAGCTTAAAGGGTTCAGCATTGGGTGAGGGTATAGACTGTATTACACGCAATAGCGTTTCAGTATCGGCAACATCCGTTATGTAATATTTACCATCTGAGGACATCATTTTCAGTTGTCCGATTTTATCGGACAACTGCCAACCTTCCTTTTTAAGTTTGGATTTTAAATCACTCCAGTATTTCCTTGGACGTTCACTATTGGACAGTATTTGAACAACATCTATAACACTGAAAAACCATTGTTCCTTAACTTCATCCCAATAACTGCGTACTTGTTGGCTATTAAATAATTTCACTTGGCTCATAACACTCGCTCCTTGTTTGTTAAGTTTACACGCATACCAAAAATATCCGTTCCTACCCTGACAAAAGTTGCACCCTCCGCAATCGCGGATTCCAAATCGCCCGACATTCCCATAGAAAGACAATCCATAAATGCGTACTGGCCTTTTGCGTTTGCCAATTTGCGAAAAGCATGTTGTTGTTGATCTTGATTATTGCTTGCAGCCGGGATTGCCATCAGACCTCGCAACCGCAATCGAGGAAAAGCTTGTATAGCCAACACCAGAACATTCAATTCATCGATTGCAACACCCGCTTTTGTCTCTTCATCATCAACATTGACCTGAATACAAATATTGAGTGGTGGCAAATCTTCTGGCCGCTGATCATTTAACCGTTGCGCAATTTTGACCCTGTCAACACTATGTACCCAGGCAAAGCATTCAGCGATTGGCCGCGTCTTATTAGATTGAATTGGACCAATAAAATGCCATTCTATGTCATTCAAATCGGCCAGCTCTTCTTGCTTATCCAGCGCTTCCTGTAAATAATTTTCTCCAAACAACCGTTGCCCGGCATGATAGGCTTGGCGAATTGCAGCGGCAGATTGAGTTTTGCTGACAGCGACCAAGCGCACAGATTGGGGATTTCTATCCGCCGCAATTGCAGCCTGTGCAATTCGTTCGGTGACTTTCTGCAGCTTGTCGTCTATCTTTTGCATATAGTGAAACCATTGAATAATTGTCTAAACTGCAGACGACAATAAAATAAGCCCAATCGATATAAGGTAAAGCTCATGGATATTACTGAACTTCTGGCATTTAGTGCTAAACAAGGCGCTTCTGACTTGCATTTATCTGCAGGTCTTCCACCCATGATCCGTGTGGATGGTGATGTACGTCGTATTAATTTACCACCCATGGAGCATAAACAGGTTCATGGTTTAATTTACGACATTATGAATGACAAGCAACGTAAGGACTACGAAGAATTTCTGGAAACCGACTTTTCATTTGAAGTGCCTGGCGTTGCGCGCTTCCGTGTTAATGCGTTCAACCAAAATCGCGGCGCAGGTGCTGTATTTCGTACCATTCCCTCCAAGGTTCTCACCATGGAAGAATTGGGAATGGGCAATGTATTTAGAGATATTTGCCATGTGCCTCGTGGCTTGGTACTGGTAACAGGCCCTACAGGTTCGGGCAAATCCACAACCCTTGCTGCTATGATCGATTACATTAATGACAATCGATATGAACACGTTCTGACCATCGAAGACCCCATCGAATTCGTACACGAATCCAAAAAGTGTTTGATTAACCAACGGGAAGTACATCGTGATACTCACGGGTTCACTGAAGCCTTGCGTTCCGCACTTCGTGAAGATCCTGACGTTATCCTCGTAGGTGAGATGCGTGACTTGGAAACTATTCGTCTAGCCCTGACAGCAGCAGAAACCGGCCATATTGTATTCGGTACTCTGCATACTACGTCCGCCGCAAAAACTATCGACCGTATTGTTGACGTTTTTCCGGCTAACGAGAAATCCATGGTGCGTTCAATGTTATCTGAATCATTGCAAGCCGTTATTTCACAAACGCTGATGAAGAAAAATGGCGGTGGTCGTGTCGCCGCGCACGAAATTATGCGCGGTACCGCAGCTATACGTAACTTGATTCGTGAAGATAAAGTAGCGCAAATGTATTCTGCCATTCAGACAGGTGCCAGTTTGGGCATGCAGACAATGGATCAATGTTTGTCTGATTTGGTCGCTCGTCGAATTGTTGCGCGAGATCAAGCCAAATCTAAAGCAAAATTCCCGGAGAATTTTTAAACCAACCCTAACCCTCCTGTTCAAAAGGGGAGGAACGAAAAGGGATAAGTAGGATGGTGTGGAGCGCAGCGATACCCATCAACCCAAAATAGTTAACAGGTATTTGTTATGGACTTTGATCGTTTATTAGCACTAATGGTAGAGAAAGGCGCGTCGGATTTGTTTATCACTGCAGGTGTTCCTCCCTCAGTAAAAGTCAATGGGAAAATCGTTCCCGCCACAGCCACACCGCTTGCACCAGAAAAAGCACGCGAACTGGTATTGAGTGTTATGAATGAAAAACAACGTGTCGAATATCTGGAAAAAAAGGAACTCAACTTTGCGGTCAGCGCCCGCGGCATTGGCCGCTTTCGTGCCAGCGCATTTTATCAACGTAATTTAACAGGCATGGTCTTGCGTCGGATTGAAACGCGCATCCCGACTGTTGATGAATTAACTCTGCCGGAAATCGTTAAAGAATTAGCCATGACTAAACGTGGTTTAATTATTTTTGTGGGTGCGACAGGTACGGGCAAATCTACATCTCTCGCATCTATGATTGGTCATCGCAACAAAAACTCAAAAGGTCATATTATTTCAATTGAAGATCCCATCGAATTTATTCATCAACACGAAGGCTGCATTATTACTCAACGTGAAGTCGGTATTGATACTGAATCGTTTGAAACTGCGTTAAAAAATACCTTGCGTCAAGCACCAGATGTAATTCTGATTGGCGAGGTGCGTTCACGCGAAACTATGGATCACGCCATTGCTTTTGCTGAAACCGGTCATTTATGTTTATGTACGCTTCACGCCAACAATGCCAACCAGGCGCTGGATCGAATCATTCACTTCTTCCCTGCTGACCGTCACCGTCAATTGTGGATGGATTTATCGCTTAATCTAAAAGCAATTGTTGCACAACAATTAATTCCCACGCCCGATGGTAATAGTCGACGCGCTTGTCTCGAAATTCTGATCAATACACCACTCGCACAAGATTTAATTCGCAAAGGAGAAGTCGGCGAATTAAAAGATCTTATGAAACGCTCAACAGAACTGGGCATGCAAACCTTCGACCAAGCACTTTACAATCTCTATGATAATGGAGAAATCACTTACGAAGATGCCCTGCTCCATGCTGACTCACCGAATGATCTCCGCTTGATGATTAAACTCGCCAGCGAAACTGATTCCAATTATTTATCACATGCAGCTGATAGCTTAACGATTCAGAATGATGAACAAAATAATCGCGGAAAAATGTTTTAAGGATTTTTAATTTCAATAAGTGGGCGCGTCAAATCGCCCATTTATTCTTAGCCAACCAATCTTCCAACAAAATTCTCGCAGCAATTGAATCAACAGGATTATTTTTGTAATCGCGAGATCCGCCTTGCGCCATGACTTCGCCTTTCGCAGCGAAACTGCTGAGCCGTTCATCAATCATCTCAACTTTTACACCGAAGCGCCCATTGACGCGATTGGCGAATTTTCTGGCGCGAGCGCTGAGTTCGCTTTCGCTGCCATCCATATTTAGAGGTAGACCCACCAGTACCAAATCAGGTTGATACTCTTTAAATAATAATTCGATTTTATTCCAATCGGGGATTCCATCTTTTGCTTTTAATCCGCGTAAACTTGTTGCGGTACGAGTAATGAGCTGTGCTGAAGCGACACCAATATTTTTGGTGCCATAGTCAAAAGCCATTAACCGATTTATATTATCAGGCATGCCCGACATGACTCGACATTAATTGCAAATCTATTCCCAGCGACTGAGCCGCTTGCGCCCAACGCTTTTCAATTGGCGTATGGAAAATAATATTTTTATCCGCAGGAACTGTTAGCCAGGAATTAGCAACTATTTCTGCTTCCAACTGACCTTCACCCCAACCCGCATAACCTAGAGAAATTAAAAAATCTTGCGGGCCGCTGCCATCTGCCATGGCTGCAATGATGTCACGCGATACGGTTAAGCTAATTTCGTCCGACACTTTTAATGTGGTTTGCCATTGCGTTTCACTCGAATGCAAAACAAATCCACGCTCTGGCTGAACCGGCCCACCAGACATCACAATCTTTTCGCCGTGATCGGCGTCATTTTCAAGCTGTAATTGCGAAAAAATTTCTTTTAGTTGCATAGGCGTAGCTGCATTGATTACCACCCCCATCGCACCTTTGTCGCTATGCTCACAAATATAAGTCACTGTGTGAGAAAATGACGGATCGGCGAGGCCTGGCATTGCAATCAAAAAATGATCCCGCAGACTGCCCGGTGTTAGCTCTTCCACTTGTGTTAAAAAATCCAAATCTTGATTCATAAAAAATTAATTTGCCGTTGTAGTAATAGAACTCTGTTTTCCTGTAATTTCGAAATTCCAGGTACGAATAATTTGCAACCTGTCCGCATGCTTCCGGATCTCAGCCGGGAAAGGTGCATAAGGTGCAGCCAAGCGAACAATTTGTTTTGCTGCATCATCCAAGAGACGCTTTCCAGACGATTGTGTAATTTTGACTTCATAAACTGAGCCATCAGGATTAACTGTCACCGATAATCGAAGCTGCCCGGTAATGCGACGACTTAACGCTTCGTGCGGATAATTTTGATTTCCGACTTGCTCTATCTTGCTACTCCAGTCATGCAAATATTTTGCATCATAAGAGGCCTTTGTCGATACAGATGTTAATGTACGAATGCGTGGTCGCTTCGCATATTCTTGACGCTGCTTGTCCAGTTTTGCCTGTAAACTGGCGAGATCATCAACGGCTAATGGCTGATCCTCTCTTGCACCCTGAATATCATCTTCTGTTTTAGAAGGATCTGGATTTATTTGTCTGGTAATTTTTTTGTCCGATTGACCGATAGTGGTGACAATAACTTGCTGTTTATTATTTTTGTTTGATGCTTTTTGTTGTTGCGGAAGCGGATTCACTTTACGAATTTGTGCATCCGCGAACTGTGCTTGTTTATCTGTCGTCAGTTGTTTGGCTTGGTCAATGGTACCGCTGGCTTCTTGATTATGTTGCGCAAGAAAATCCGCCTCTTCCGGAGTTAATGCCGCTTTATGTGTAGCCAAAGTGATATCCATAGTATGCGAAGTCTTGTCTTGCTTATCGAGTTTGAATCCCACCTTATCAATAATAAAAATGTGCAAAATTAATGCAATAAACAAAGTAAAACTTAAGCGATCCCCTGAACCCACCTTTAACTTGGGTTCGATTTTGTCACTTGACTTGAGGGAAGTTTCAATAACGGGTCGCTGTGTGATCGCCCGCACTTTTGCTTTGTTTACACTCACAAATTTTTGCCCTGCAATCGTTTCTCTATGGCGTGCATAAGTCGTGCGCCAATTGCTGTGCCGTAAGCTTTGTCAATTTCACGAGCGCAGGTCGGACTGGTCACATTAATTTCTGTCAGATAGTTACCAATAACATCCAACCCAACAAAGAGTAACCCTTTTTCTTGTAGAACGGGCGCGACTTGTTCAACAATCCAATAATCTTGCGCTGTAAGTGGCTGCGCTACACCTTTCCCTCCAGCTGCCAGATTGCCGCGAGTTTCACCTTTAGCCGGTATGCGTGCAAGGCAATAGGGCACTGGCTCCCCATCAATCACCAGTATGCGTTTATCGCCTTCACTAATTTCCGGAATATAAGCTTGAGCCATAATAGTTTGACGATCAAAATCCGTTAAGGTTTCCAGAATAACGCCAACATTAGGGTCATCCTGACGGCAGCGAAATATACGACTACCTCCCATACCATCCAGTGGCTTGAAAATAACGTCACCATGCTGATGATGGAACTCACGAAGCCGTAAACTATCACGAGAAACCAACAACGGAGGGCAACATTGAGGAAACTCGGTCGCAAAGATTTTTTCATTGCAATCGCGCAAGCTACGCGGGTCATTAACCACTAATGCACCTTGTTTTTGTGCCACTTCCAGAATGTAAGTGCTATAAATATATTCATTATCAAAAGGTGGATCTTTACGCATTAATATGACATCAAGATGCCCTAATTTAATTTCTTGACGGATTCCAAGATGAAACCAAGAATCTGGACTATCCTTGACATTAAGGTTGCGCATACTGCCAAAAGCTTCACCTTGCTGTAGGTACAAATCGGACTGCTCCATGTAGTGAAGTTGCCAGCCACAAGATTGGGCTGCTTGTAGTAAAGCTAGAGTAGTGTCTTTGTGATATTTGATATCGGCGATGGGATCCATCACCACACCAAGAGAAATTGACATAGAACTGCGCTCATACAAGTGGATAGAAAGTGCGGCAACCTTAAAACCAGATGCGACTGAAAGCAAGAAGAGGCATCACAGAATATTCTGTGCTAAGAAGCTTCCAAATTGAACAGATTTCTCATATATTCAAAAGCTTATGGCGAAATCTTAAATATTGTGTTAAAAGTTTGTTATAACTAAATTGGTAGTTCACAGCCAAAGATTTATAAGCGACCTACACCCAAGGTCAATGTGAGCGCCAAAAACCGACAATCAACCTGATAAAAATGCAAGGTCAGTGTATGGAAGTAACTTACGAAAGTCTCAAAGTGATGGTGATTGATGACAGTAAAACCATCCGTCGTACCGCCGAAACACTGCTCAAAAAAGCTGGCTGTATGGTAATAACTGCAACAGACGGTTTTGATGCTTTGGCGAAAATAGCCGATACCCGCCCAGATATTATCTTCGTTGACATTATGATGCCGCGCCTCGATGGCTACCAAACTTGTGCGCTCATCAAAAATAACAGCGAATTCAAGACTACTCCGGTGATTATGTTGTCCAGTAAAGATGGCTTATTTGACAAAGCCAAAGGCCGTATTGTTGGCTCTGATCAATACCTCACCAAACCTTTCAGTAAAAGTGAACTGCTGGGCGCAATTGAAGCCCACGTTCCCCATTTGAAAGCGTCTTGATAGAAATTTTTGGATGTTAAGGAAACATGGCTGATTGGACTTAATCCAATCGTTAAGGACGCTCTCGTTAAGTGTATGTTTAGGTCCTTTTGGAGTGATTATGGCTCGTGTATTAATAATTGATGATTCGCCCACAGAAACTTACAAGTTGACAAGTATTCTGGAAAAAAATGGGCATGCTGTGGTAACAGCTGACAATGCTGAATCAGGAATTGCAATGGCTAAGAAAGAGTTGCCTGACCTGGTATTGATGGATGTGGTTATGCCCGGACTCAACGGGTTTCAAGCCACCCGGCAGCTCACCAAAACACCGGAAACCGCTCATATTCCGGTGATTATGGTGACCACAAAAGATCAACAAACTGATCGTGTATGGGGAATGCGTCAGGGCGCTAAAGCCTATTTGTCCAAACCCATTGATCCCGCCATTCTGATGGCCACCATGGCAGAAGTACTTAAATAAAATTGGCCTGCCTGGATAAAAACATAATATTGATACGGCGCCTGAACCAGGCGCCAGACGGTAACGGATAGTCTTATGTCAGCAGAATCTGCCTTTGAAGCTCTTTTAAACCTGGCACAGCAGAGTCGTGCTGCCGCTAAAGGTTTGCCCGCTCAAGCAGATATTCGCCCGCAATGGAGCGGCATTGGATTCTCGTTAATGGGAAACCTGTTTGTTGCACCTATGGGTGAGGTATCCGAGATGCTGGAAGTACCAAACTACACTCATCTGCCAGGCGTTCAGCCTTGGGTAAGAGGTGTAGCTAATGTTCGCGGGCGCCTGTTACCACTTTTTGATATGGGTGCTTTTTTCGGTGATCGCCTATTGGGATCCCGTAAGCAACGGCGCATTTTAATTCTGGAAACAGAAGATCTCTATACAGGCCTGATTGTTGATCAGGTTTTGGGTATGCAACATTTTCCAATGGATGAATACAACTATCAGTCAGGCGCGATTGCAGAATCAATCCAGCCTTTTGTGACAGGTAGCTACGCTCAGGGAGAGGAAGTATGGTCAGTCTTTCGACCGGCTTTACTTGCTGACGACCCCCGTTTTACCAATGCGGCAAAAAGTTAGTTAACCCCCAGATAGCCTGTGTTGTCTGCGGGCAAGAAAAAACATTGAGTGCTGGTTCAGGAGTGTGTAAATGAAAACCGACAATAAGTTCAGTACAGCCAAATCCAATCCCATTATGGTGATTGCGATTTTACTGGCTGTCATTTCCGCTGTCGCCGCTGTTGCATTTTTCGTAATAGTGCAACAAAACGTCAGCAAAGATCAGTCTTATTTGGCCCAGGTCGCGGACTTGCGCGCGCAAGCCTATCGATTGACAGGCCTGTCCCGCGACGCAACCTCTGGTGATGAAAAGGCCTTTGGAGAGCTGTCAAGCGTGGTTGATAGCATGGGCAAAACCTGGGAAACGCTTCGCAGAGGCGATGACAGTTCCAGTCAGGCCCTATCAGCTGAAGTAGCCAATTATGAGTCCGTCTGGGCGAGAGCCAAGAAAAATGCTCAGGATATTGTCACCAACAAATCATTGATTGTGAACCTGAATAATGTCGGTAAAAACCTGAATGACAACCTACCTACACTCCAGTCTGAACATAACAAAATTGTGGAAACCCTGTTAGATGCCGATGCTCCGGCAGATCAGGTGAATCAGGCACAAATGCAATCCTGGCGCGCTGAACGTATAGGTCGAAACGTGGATAAAATGCTCCGTGGTGATGCCGATGCCGGTACCGCTGCAGACCAGTTTAACCTCGACGCCAACTTCTACTCTCGCGTACTGGATGGCATGAAAAACGGTGACCCAGTACTACAAATTTCTCGCGTAACAGATGCCCGTGCGCGTGCATCTCTGGATCAAATCACCAACTTGTTCGATGGTGTTAACAAATCAATCCAAGAGATGTTTGACGGTTCCAAAACACTTTTCCGTGCTCGTCAAGCGAGTGAAGCGTTGTTAACCGATACTCCACAATTACTTCAGGCTCTGGCAAATATCACCGACAAGGTATCCAATCTGCCCGGCACCCGTACCGTTAATAATATGCTGGTAATCGCTTTTGCTACCATCGCTGCCTTATCGATATTTGCGATAGGTTTATTTATGTATCGTGGCGCACGTGCTCGTGCTAACGAAAACGCCGAAACTAACGAACGTAACCAAACTGCGATTTTACGTCTACTCGATGAATTGGCCGACCTTGCGGATGGTGACCTAACCACAACCGCAACGGTAACCGAGGATTTCACGGGTGCGATTGCTGACTCTATTAACTTCACCATTGACCAGTTGCGTATTCTGGTTGCGCGAATCAATGAAACGGCGGTAAACGTATCGGCTGCTGCGCAAGAAACCCAGCAAACTGCATTACATCTTGCCGAAGCTTCTGAGCATCAAGCACAGGAAATTGCCGGTGCATCCGCGGCGGTAAATGAAATGGCTGTGACCATTGACCAGGTATCTGCCAACGCCGCCGAATCGGCAGCGGTAGCGGAGCGAGCGGTATCCATCGCCGGCAACGGCGCTAAAGTGGTACAAAATACAATCCACGGGATGGATACCATTCGTGAGCAGATTCAAGACACTTCCAAACGTATTAAACGCCTCGGTGAATCATCGCAAGAGATTGGAGATATCGTAAGTTTGATTAACGACATCGCCGACCAAACCAACATCCTCGCACTTAACGCAGCAATTCAGGCATCTATGGCCGGAGACGCAGGCCGCGGGTTCGCGGTGGTAGCGGATGAGGTACAGCGCCTTGCGGAACGTTCCGCAGCTGCAACCAAGCAGATTGAAGCGCTGGTAAAAACGATTCAAAACGATACCAACGAAGCGGTAATCTCGATGGAACAAACGACTTCTGAAGTGGTGCGCGGTGCGCGCCTCGCACAGGATGCGGGTGTGGCACTGGAAGAGATTGAAAACGTATCGTCAAGTTTGGCGGAATTGATTCAGAACATTTCCAACGCTGCGCGTCAACAAGCCTCCTCTGCAGGTCACATTTCTAACACGATGAATGTTATTCAAGAGATTACTACCCAAACATCAGCAGGTACTTCGGCTACTGCCCAGTCGATTGGTAATCTCGCTGCTATGGCATTGGATCTTCGTGAGTCTGTGGCTGGCTTTAAATTACCGGAAGAAGATAACGATTCACGTCGTTTCGCTCCTTCACAACATAAAACGAATGACTATGATTCTGACATTATCGATCTGGAAGACGAACTGCTACCAGATGATGATCTTTACTCAGAATCCAGAGCCTAGTAAACGCGAGATTATCTTGCAGGTGTTGTAAATGGCTTGGTCGTTGCGCTCACTGCCGGTTTTATCCGAAGAACAATTTGACCGTTGGGGCAAGTTGTTTGAAGAACGAACAGGCATTCAAATTGTGTTCCAACAGAAATCCTGGTTGGAGTCACAAGTTTTTGCACGCATGCGCGAGTTGCAATACGAAGATTACGATGATTATTTCACGTTTGTATCAACAGGAATTGAAGGCAAACTCGAATGGAACATTCTTGCTGACAAAGTAACCATTAAGGAGACCAGTTTTTTTAGGCATCGCGACTCGTTGGAATACGTTCGCCAATACTTACAACAAAAAATTTATAACAAGTCGCTGTCTGATAACTTTGATGTGTGGAGTGTCGGTTGCTCAACAGGCGAAGAACCTTATTCACTGGCGATGGTATTGAATGACTGTTACGAGTTCGCTTCGCTAGATGCATATTACGGTGTCACCGGCATGGATATTAGTCAAACCGCTTTGAATTTTGCGCGCAAAGCACGTTATTCAAAACGTCGAATGGAACTTCTGAAGCCAGTGGAAACAAGACGCTATTTTGT
>Ga0164241_10001337_pt1 | contig 31231 bp, 31 predicted proteins | sample OricomyardsoilBY_FD_108780 | JGI IMG/M metagenome (GOLD analysis project Ga0164241, IMG submission 108780) | Backyard soil microbial communities from Emeryville, California, USA - Original compost - Back yard soil (BY) | ecosystem: Environmental > Terrestrial > Soil > Unclassified | place: USA... | reverse complement strand
CGGTTGCCGCCCCTCGGGGAGGTGATCGCCGCCCTCGATCGCCACCAGCTTTCCGCCCGTAGCTTTCGCCAGCGCCCTGGCGTCGGCGTGGCTCGTCACCTTGTCCTTCGTTCCGCTGATCACTAGCACGGGGCCCTGCACGCGGCGGGCGAGCGCCAACTGGTCGCGACGGGTGACCGGCGCCGCGGCGTCGGCAATCACGGTCATGGCCAGCGTGTCCGGATCGGTCTCGAGCCCCCATCCGACGATGTCGTCGAATCCCTTGGTCGAGTGGGCCTCGCTGGTCGCCATGCCCGCGAACCACTCGACGAAGTCGCGGAAGTCGCGACGAAAGTGCACCGCGTTGACCTTCGCCCAGCTCCGCGTCAGGATCGGCCTGCGCGTGAACATCGACCGCAACCAAGGATGGAACATGACCCGGTAGCGCACGCCGCCAAGTGAGCGGCTGGCGGGGAACCAGGGGCCGATCAGCACCAGCCCGAGAACCCGCTCGGGGTGCTCGGCGGCGAGTAGGAGGGCGCGCTGGGTGCCGCGGGAGAGGCCAACGACGACCGCCTGCTCGGTGCCGGTCGCGTCGAGGACGTCGAGCGCGTCGCGGGCGAACTCCGACTCGGCATATGCCTCGATGTTAGGCGGCCGGTCGCTCTTGCCGTTGCCGCGCGGGTCGAAGACGACCACGCGGTGGTGGCGGGCGAGGTAGGGGATCTGCATCTTCCACACCCGCGAGTGCACCAGCGTCCAGGTCGGGCAGAGCAGGATTGTCGGCTCGCCGCTGCCGTAGACCTCGTAGAAGACGCGCACGCCGTCACGCTCGATGTAACCCTGATCGTCCGGATACAGCGCTCGGGTCTGCTCGTCCAGATCTGCCTGCTTGTTTGTGACCTGCTCGGCGATGGTCATTTGCTCTCCTGGCTCGGCGATCTGTCGAAGGTGTGCTTGCCTCAGGTGATTGGTCGGACGACCAACTAACTTCTATCGTATACTGCGACCCGATGTCAACCGCTGACCCCGACATGCCTGCGACACCAGCGCCGAGTGGGGATCTCCGAGTCGCGCAGGGTCAATCGACGCGCGCGCTGCTACTCGCCGCCGCCGCCGACCTGCTGCGCGAGGAGGGCTATGCCGCGACCTCGACGCGCGCTGTCGCCGAGCGCGCGGGGACGCGACTCTCGCTGGTGCACTACCACTTCGGCTCCAAGCGCAGCTTGCTGCTCGCCGTTCTCGACGACTTCAACGAGCGCCTTCTGCACCGCCAGCAGGCGATGTTCAACGACGGCCGGTCGTTTGCCGAGCAGTGGCGCAGCGCCTGCGATTACCTGCGCGAGGACGTCGACTCCGGCTACGTGCGGATCCTCTGGGAGCTGTGGGCTGCCGGACTTGCCGACCCCGAGCTCGCCGAGCGTTGGCGCGCCACCCAACGCGGCTGGCGCGAGCTGATCGAGGCACGCCTCGAGCGCCTCCAGACCGAGCGCGGCGCCGAGCTGCCGATGCCCCCGCGCGCCCTTGCCACGCTGATCGGCAACCTCTTCGAGGGTGCGGAGGTCGAGATCCTCGCCGGCGTCACCGAAGACGAAACTCCACACCTCGAAGCGCTCGAGGCCTGCGCGGCGCTGGTCGCATGGGCCGAGCGGTGATTATCCGTTACGGCTTTCCCCCGATGCCAACCGGGCCCACGCGCAGGGGATTCGATGCGAAGCGGCTGATGGGATTCGAACCCACGACCTTCTGCATGGCAATTAGGCCAGCCATCCAGCGAATACAGCACCAGAAACAGGCGATTTACAGGAGATTTTCGAGTAGCGCAATCGGTGCTCGCCGCCGTCGATACGCACGGATATGCATCGATATGCAGCGTTTCGGGCACTTCGGGCCAGAAGTGCCCGAAACTGGCGAGACCGGTTCCAGTCGCCTGTCAGCGGGCTTTTCGCCGGTGCTGTAGCTCCCGAATCTGAGCGACCAAGAGCTGGCGGAGGTCGAATTGCCAGTAGGAGACGAAGCGCTCGACCAGAGTTCGCATCTCCTTGCGGTCGAGCCGGCCGAGCGCCTTGCGCGTGTCGAGCGCCGTTTCGTGCAGGCGGATCGGTGCCGTCACCATCGCCGCAGAGTCCTCGGCGAGGTCGGGGAAACGCTTCGGATGCAGAGGGAAGAGCGTCGGCTCGCGATGCTCTTCGACACGCTGCCGCTCCTCGCTGGAGAGCTTCCTAAGTCGGAGCAGGCGCAGGGCGAACAAGTCACCGGTGCGAGGATCACTGCGACCGGACAGGAGGAGCACCGGCCTCGCCTTTGCGCGCACGACGAACTCGAACTCCGCGTCACCGCCCTTGCGGAGGCCATCGACTATTTGAGAAGTAGAGGGCACCTCCACCGGCATGCCATCGGCCACATGAACCTTGAAAGGCGTCGCGGGCGTGTAGGGAACGATCGCCCAGTAGACCTCCCCGGCCGCGAGGCTCAAAGGCCGAGCAGGCGCCTGACCGACGCCTCGTCATCGATCAACTCGCCCTCGGGCGACTCGACGATCTGGTGAGCACGTACCCCGAGGTCGCTCAGCTCCGAAACAGCACCCAGGTCGTCAAGCAGTTCGGAGTCGCCCTGAAGTTCGGCGAAGTCATCGGGGTGCAGGATGACCGCCTTGAGGTGCTTAGCGCTGTAACGCTCGACCACAAGCGCCTCCCCGGGCTGAGGCTCGGGCAGGCGAACATCGTTGCTCTTGATCGACGAACTGTGCAAGGCCATGAAAGGAAGATAGCAGCGGTGTCGGACGGAACTTCATCGAAGTCGTACGACTGTCGCGTGCTGGGATAGCCTTCGTTCGCTTCGCCCAGCGTGAGTACGAGGGCAGGGTTCTGGGATGACGGAAACCGCGATCAAAAACCACGCCGACTTCATCTGGTCGGTGGCGGACCTGCTTCGCGGCGACTACAAGCAGTCCGAGTACGGCAAGGTGATCCTGCCCCTTACGGTAATCCGGCGCCTGGACTGCGTCCTCGGGCCCACCAAGCAAGCGGTCCTCGACAAGAACAAGGGGCTCACCGGCAAGATTGAGAACGTGGAGCCCGTCCTCCAGACCGTCGCCGGCCAGCAGTTCTACAACACCAGCCCGCTCACCTTTAGCAAGCTGCTCGACGATCCCGACGCGATCGCCGACTCCCTCCACCTCTACATCGGCGGCTTCTCCCCGGCCGCCAGGGACGTGATCGACAAGTTCGACTTCGAGATCCAGATCGACCGGCTGCGCCGGGCCAATGTCCTCTACCAGGTGATCGGCAGGTTCGCCGAGCTCGACCTCCATCCCGACGCCGTCTCGACCATCGAGATGGGATACCTCTATGAGGAGCTTGTCCGCAAATTCTCGGAGCTGTCCAACGAGACGGCGGGGGAGCACTTCACCCCGCGTGAGGTGATCCGGTTGATGGTCAACCTGCTGTTCATCGACGACGCCGATGACGTCCTCACCAAGCCGGGCGTGGTCAAGACGCTGTGCGATCCGGCCTGCGGCACCGGCGGGATGCTCTCGGTTGCCGAGGACTACCTGCGCGAACTGAACCCGGGGGCTCAGCTCGAGGTCTTCGGCCAGGAGTTGAACGCGGAGACCTACGCGATCTGCCGCTCGGACATGATGCTGAAGGGCAACGACGCCTCCCACATCGCCTACGGCAACTCCTTCTCCGAAGACCACTATGAGGGCGAGCGATTCGACTACCTACTCGCCAACCCACCGTTCGGTGTCGATTGGAAGAAGGTCGAGTCCGCGGTCCGCGGTGAGGCCGAAACGCAGGGCTTCAGCGGCCGCTTCGGGGCCGGGCTGCCACGCATCAACGACGGCTACTTTCTCTTCCTGCAAGACATGATCGCCAAGATGAAGAGTCCCGAGGAAGGCGGATCCCGCGTCGCCATCGTCTTCAGCGGCTCGCCGCTCTTCGCCGGCGCCGCCGGCTCGGGGGAGTCGGAGATCCGCCGCTGGATCATCGAGAATGACTGGCTCGAGGCAATCGTCGCACTACCCGACCAACTCTTCTACAACAGCGGCATTTCCACCTACTTCTGGATCGTCACCAACCGCAAGGCGTCCGAGCGCCGAGGCAAGGTCCAGCTCCTCGACGCCCGCGAGCACTTCGTCAAGATGCGCAAGTCGTTGGGAGAGAAGCGCAAGCAGATCTCCGAGGAGCAGATCAGGGAAGTCACCCGGCTCTACGGCGATTTCCAGGAGGGGGAGAAGGTCAAGGTCTTCCCCAACGAGGCGTTTGGCTTCCTGCGGATCACCGTGGAGCGGCCGCTGCAGCTGCGCTGGGAGGTGACGGAGAAGACGCTCGCCGCCGCCCTTGCGGCCAAGGCCGTCCTGAAGCTGCCCGAGGACGCGCAGCTGGCGGTGCGCGAACTGCTGGATGGGTATCGAGGCAAGCAGTTCGCGACCGAGCGGGAGCTGGTCGAACTACTGGGAGCGGCGACCGCTGATCTCGGCCTGAGCGCCTCAGCTCAGAAAGCGATCTGGGCGGAGCTCGCTGTGCGTGACGAGAAGGCCCCGGTGATCGCCGACCGAAAGGGCAATCCGAAACCCGATCCGGAGTTGCGCGACAACGAGAACGTTCCCCTGCCAGCAGCGGCGGTGGCGTTTGAGGAGGACCCGACCGAGCGCCTCGAAACCCTGGCCTATCGGACCGCGGTCGACGACTACATGCGGGACGAGGTGCTGCCTTACGTGCCGGATGCCTGGGCTGACTACGACCGGACGAAAATTGGTTATGAAATCCCACTGACGCGGCACTTCTACAGGTACGTACCGCCACGGCCGTTGGAGGAGATCGATGCAGAGATTAAGGCTCTGGAGGACGAGATCCAGCGAGGGCTGACGGAGGTTGCGGGGTGAATCTCCGGGCGCTCAAGCATTTCTGCGCTGCGCGCCCCGTATACGGACTGAATATCCCCGCAGAGAACTACGTGCCATCCGGTGTCCGGTTCTTGCGCACCACCGATGTCGGCGATGATGGACGGTTGAACTCCGAAGTCTCTGGAGTATTTCTCGCCCCTGGGGAAGTACCCGACAAGTACATTCTTCGAGAGGGAGACCTGCTGCTCAGCAGAAGTGGGACGCTAGGGAGAAGCTTGCTTTTCAGGGAGGCGTCAATTCCCGCGACTCATGCTGGCTACCTTGTGCGCTTTCGGCCTGCGGAAGACAGTTTCCCGTCGTACCTTGCCTACTGTGTGCAGTCCAATCTGATGAAGGATGCCATCGTGGCAGACGCGGTCGAGTCCACCATCGGAAACTTCAACGCAGATAAGTATGCAAACGTCCCGCTGCCATGGTGGCCCATTGCTACCCAACGTGCTATCGCTACGTACCTTGACCGCGAGACGGCGAGGATCGATGCTCTGATTGCAGCAAAGCGGCGGATGGTGGAGTTGGTGAACGAGCGTTGGCAGGCGGTCATTCATAGCGCAACGGCAGGCCGGCTCGCGAATCGTCGAGCGCCGCGTCGGGCAAGTCAGCTTCCTTGGCTAGAGGACGTGCCCGCTCACTGGCGAGAGGGGCAACTCAAGCTTGTTGCCAAGCTCGGAACTGGACACACTCCAAGTAGAAGCCATCCCGAGTGGTGGGTTGATCCGGCAATACCCTGGATTACGACCAGCGAGGTCACGCAGATGCGCTCCGACAGGCTCGAGCGCATTGTGGAGACGCGGGAACGGATAAGTAAGATCGGAATAGAGAACTCATCCGCAGAACTTCACCCTGCTGGAACCGTGGTTCTCTGTCGCACGGCCTCCGCTGGATATTCGGCAATCATGGGCCGAAATATGGCAACCAGCCAGGATTTTGCAACCTGGACCTGCGGCCCGCTTCTCAATCCCCGTTTCCTACTACTGTGCCTACGCGCGATGCGCCAGGATTTGCTCGGAAGGCTGGCCATGGGGTCAACTCACAAGACGATCTACATGCCGGACCTTGAATCGATCGCGGTTCCACTCCCCCCGCCGGGCGAGCAGAAAGAAATAGCTGATGCTGCATACGACAACCAGGGCCCGTTAGACGACTGTGCCACTCGGATCAGCAGGCAGATCGGCCTCCTTCAAGAGCGGCGGCAGGCCGTCATCACCGCGGCCGTCACGGGCCAGCTCGACATCCCGGAGGCAGTATGAGCTCAGTCAGCGAGAAGCTGCTGGAGGACGAGGTCAGTGGCCACTTGGTTGCCAGCGGTGGCTATCGCGTGTGTAAGGTCGGAACCGATTCCGAATGGCGGCCCGACTTCGACGCAAGCCTCGGCCTGGACACCGTTGAGCTCTTCCGCTTCATCGAAGAAACGCAGCTCCCGCAGTGGGAGAAGTTGGTCAAAGCTCATGGCGGAGACGAAGGGCTCGCCTATCGGAAGTTTGCCCAGCGGCTGGCGCAGCAGATCGACGAGCGTGGAACGGTCGACATCCTACGGCACGGTATCCGCGATCAGAACGTCGAGTTCCGGCTCTCCTACCGGCGGCCCGCTTTCGGGGTCGCGCCAGAGTTGGTCGCCCACTACGACGCAAATCGGCTGACCGTCACCCGGCAGATGCCCTTCGACCCCGACTCCAACATGACGCTCGATCTCTGCCTTTTTCTCAACGGCATCCCGGTTGCCACGGCAGAGCTGAAGAACCACCTCACCGGGCAGAAGGTCGAGCACGCGATCGAGCAGTACCGCAAGGATCGCGACCCGAAGAACATCACGCTCGGGCGCCGCGCGCTGGTCCATTTCGCCGTCGACCCCGACTCGGTTGCGATGACCACCAAGCTCGCGGGCAAGTCAACCCGGTTCCTCCCCTTCAACCTCGGCCACGACCTCGGCAAGGGCAATCCCCCGAACCCCGCTGGCCACAAGACCTCCTACCTCTGGGAACAGGTCTGGGCCAAGGATCCCTGGCTCGACATCCTCCACCGCTTCATCCACGTCGAGCGCCCGGAGAAGGGGTCTCTCGCCGCAAGGCGGGCAGCCGAGACGGTCATCTTCCCGCGCTACCACCAGTGGGACGCGGTGCTGAAGCTGGAGGCAGACGCCGTCGCCAATGGCGCTGGGCGCTCCTACCTGATTCAGCACTCGGCCGGATCAGGCAAGTCGAACACGATCGCCTGGGCGGCGCACCGGCTCTCGACGATCCACTCCGCCGGTGACCACAAGGTCTTCGACAAGGTCATCGTCATCACCGACCGGGTCATCCTCGACCGCCAGCTCCAGGACACGATCTACCAGTTCGAGCACGCTCGGGGTGTCGTCGTAAAGATCGACGACGACTCGACCCAGCTCGCCGAAGCCCTGGCGGGAGAGCAGGCCCGGATCATCATCACCACTCTGCAGAAGTTCCCCTTCGTGCTCGGCAAGGTGGGGGACCTGCCATCCCGTAGCTACGCGGTCGTCATCGACGAGGCGCACTCTTCCCAGACCGGGGAGGCGGCCAAGGAGATGCGGCTTGCCCTGGGGGCTGGCGAGGAGCAGGAGTTGAGCGCCGCGGAGGCCGAGGACGCGGGCCTGCTCGCGGCTGCGATCGATCCGGTCGAGGAGGCCCTCGCCAAGTCGGTCGGTGCCCGCAGCGGCAGGCAGTCGAACCTCTCATACTTCGCCTTCACCGCCACGCCCAAGGGCCGCACCCTGGAGATGTTCGGCACCCTCAACCCAAAGACGGGGGTCCACGAGTCCTTCCACCTCTACTCGATGCGCCAGGCGATCGAGGAGGGCTTCATCATGGATGTGCTCGCCAACTACACGACCTACCAGACCTTCTGGAAGATCGAGAAGGCGACGCAGGAAGACCCCGAGTACGACGCCACGGAGGCCCGCAGGGCGATCGCCCGCTTCGTCAGTCTCCATCCCCACCATCTCGCCCAGAAGGCCGAGATCATCGTCGAGCACTTCCGCGCCCACACGGCAAGGGAAATGCGCGGCTTCGCCAAGGCCATGGTCGTCACCTCCTCGCGACTGCACGCCGTCCGTTACAAGCAGAACATCGACAAATACATCAAGGCCAAGGGCTATGGCGACATCAGGACCCTGGTCGCCTTCTCGGGCAAGATCGAAGACGGCTCGGGCAAGCCGCTGACCGAGGCCAACATGAACGGCTTCCCCGAGTCGCGCACCGCCGAGGAATTCTCCGGCACCGAGTACGGAGTGATGATCGTCGCCGAGAAGTTCCAGACCGGCTTCGACCAGCCGCTGCTGCACACGATGTATGTGGACAAGGCGCTGGTTGGGTTGGCGGCGGTGCAGACGCTCTCGCGCCTCAATCGCATCCACCCGCTGAAGGACAGCACCTTCGTGCTCGATTTCCGCAACGACACCGAAGACATCGTCGCGGCCTTTGACCAGTTCCACGGCGCCACCGTGGCGCCGCCGACCGACCCCAACATCCTCTGGGATACGCGGCGTCGCCTCGATGACTTCGATGTGGTGCGCGAGGAGGAGATCGAGGCGGCGATGTCAGCGCTCCTCGGCGCCGGCCCCAGCGACGAGAAGCGCTCGGCCGAGAGCTACGCCGCCCTCGGGCCTCCGCGGGCTCGCTTCGAGCAGATGGCAGATGAGCAGCGCCTCGAATTCCGCGACGCCCTGACCCGCTTCGTGCGGACCTACTCGTTCGTCTCCCAGATCGCCGCCTTCACCGATCCCTCTCTGGAGCGTGACTATGTCTACTGCCGGGCGCTCTCGCTCTACCTTCGCGACACCGCCACCGTCGAGCGGCTCGACCTCGGCACCGAGGTCGAGCTGACCCACCTGCGCCACCAGATGACCTTCAGCGGCGCGCTGTCGCTGGAGTCCGAGGTCGGCGAGGTGCGCTCCTTCTTCGGCGAGGGCAAGGGAAGCCAGCAGGAGCTCGACCTCGAGCATCTCTCCAACATTGTCGAGGTACTCAACGACCGTTTCGGGCTGGAGCTGACCGACGTCGACAAACTCCTGCTCGACCAGTTCGAGGAGAGCTGGGTTGCCGACAAGGAGTTGTCGGACCAGGCTCAGAACAACAGCCTCGACAACTTCCGCCTCGTCTTCGACCGCAAGTTCCTCGAGACCATCATCACCCGGGTCGACGCCAACGACGAGATCTTCAAGAAGATCCTCGACGACGAAGACTTCCACGCGACCCTCGGCGACTTCTACCTGCGCAAGGTGTACGAGCGGCTGCGGGAGGCCGCCTGAGGGGCGGGTGGAGGACTGCTCGCCCTCGAGGAGCGCCGCGGCGAAAGCCAGCGCCGCACGGCCGAGTGGTCGCGCGATCTCAATGCGCTGGGGTCGATAACCGAGACTGCCTTACCGCCGGCTGCCGGATCTAAATGCAGCGTCGTCATCGTGCCTCACGATAGAAAACAACCTGCCGTACCTGCGCATAGAAGTGGCAAATCTATGGATATCGGCCCTGACCCCGCCCTTGACTTGGGTCAGATGGTTCGTCCGCCGCACGAAGAACGAGCCAGAAGGTCACTCCGGCAACCCCCATCGTCGCGGCCGTTGCGACGGCCGATGCGATCACAATCTGCTCAACGAATTCACAGCCGGCCAGCTGGTTATCGACCGCAGTGCCTATTTGCGCAGATACGAGTCCAGTGAACGCGAGCAGAGCGATGACGAGAAGTAGACCCCTGAGCCGGGGCCAAGTATCGCTGTCACGAATGTCGGCGATAGCCGGGCGATCTGGAAGGGCGAGCAAGATGGCGAGAACGGTCAGCGAAACGCCGAGAATTGCCACGGCGCTTGCTCCTATCTGCCCGTAGATCTCAAGTCTTGAATCCGGTTCGGCTCTTGCCAACAGCAGCGGCCCGTCGTGCAAGGCGGACCAAATCTGCAGCACGACAAATACAGCTATGGCAAAAGAAACAGCAGTCAGGCCAGGGTGATCATCTGCCCAGTCCACCGCCTTCACAAGGCGAGGTTACTCCTTGTCTAGGGACAGACGTGCCTCAACGGCGTCTTCCAGCTCATCTGACTTCTCCAATTTCTTGCGAGCTTTCACAAGCGCATCGAAGACAGCATCCTGCTTTGGAAGGCTCGGGTTTGCCTCATCGTCGACAAGAGAGCGCTCGATGTGCAGTCGCTCTGAGAGCAGATTTACTCGGACTGACTTCTTCTTGCCGGTCTTCGTCTTCTTCGTCTTGCTGAGTCCCCTGACGATGAGCCGGTCAAAAAAAAGCTCAGCCGAGTCCGCCAGCTCCATCAACTCATCCTCAATCTCCGGCTCGATGTAAGAATCCTTGGGTTGTTTGCGACTCATACCTGCCGAAACCCGTATTGATGGGAACTTGCGGGACGGCAAGATGGAACGCAGCATCCCTCGTTTTCGTGCCTGGGCAATCTTATGTGGATCGTGAATGGCGAAGTCAACCCCGCGTATCCATCGAGATCCTTTAGCCGATCAGCCGCTCCTTGGTTGTAGAGGGGTCTGAATACGACGCGCTGGTTGGCCTGCCTGCGGAAGTACACCGCGACACGACCTAGCCCCGGACAGTTCGCATACAGGTCAATTGCAGCGATCTTGTCTGGCCAAATCACCATATGTCCGGTAAAGGCGGTATATCGACCTTTTCCGATTTGAATCGTTCGGGTGCCTTCACCAGGCCCATACTCGCTTGGTCGACTACCTGGTCCGTGAAGGGCGTGAATCAAGAGCTTGGTTGGTGCGTTGTCTTTACCTCGCGACACAACCTCAATAGCCGTCAGTTCATCGTCACCATGTTCGAGAACGATGCCCTGCTTGTCCAGACCTGCCACCGTGGCCGCCGCCTGCAGTCGATCAAACGGATGCATCTCGTTGGCATCCGCCCATGCATAGAAAGTGAGGCGGCGATCTACAGGCATGCCGGGATTCTTAGAGTCCGCGCCGGACGTTAAAGACCGCTCACAGTTTCGTATCGGTCCTGATAGATCTACCTGCCCCTCCTTGGATCAGTCAAGACGTCTCCTCAATTGAGCCTCGGGTTATTGGCGTCCGTGAAGGCGGCATCAGCCGCACTCCGCGCCAATCCCGGCGCATCCGGGCTATTCCAGGCACTAATGCGCATTAGTGCCTGGAATAACGGCGATATGCGGGGATGGTTCGATTTGGTTTCGGGCTACCGCGCCGAACCCGACCCGCCCACGTGCAGGGGATTCGCGAAAAAGCGGCTGATGGGATTCGAACCCACGACCTTCTGCATGGCAAGCAGACGCTCTAGCCAGCTGAGCTACAGCCGCACGGGGGCGGATTCTAGCTTGGCGTTGCCGGTTCCTGCTTTCGGCGGCGGCGGGGCCGGCTGGTTGGGGATTGTCTCTGGAGACGCTTCCCTGCTCATTCGAGTGAGCCAGGCCGGGTTTAACGGAGACCCTGATTGCCCCCGACACCGATAGAGACGGGCACGCAATGAGCTAGGCAAGACCGTAGACGGGACTTGTGCCTCTTGTGCGTTCACTCACCAGTCCGACACCGAGGAGCACTCCCAAGTGGTAGTCGACGACCGCCGCGCTGGGGGTCTTGGGGAGTTCGGAGCGAAGATCGGCTGCCGTGCATTCGCGCTGCCGGTCGCTCGCGAGTAGCGCCAAGATAGCGAGCCGCAACGGATGACTGCAAGCGTAGCCCTGCATGTTCGCGAGCATGGGCGACTCCTCTCGTCTGCTCGGTCGGGGTGAGAGAGACCCGGTGACCCGCGCTTGGCTGACAGCTGGAAAGCGCAGCGTCTATGTTCGAGACCGCTACTTTTTCTGATCCGGCGCGGGTCACCGGTCCAGTCAATTCATCAAGCGAGCGACACCGTAGCTGTCCAATGCGACCTGCTCAACTTTTTCCGAGCGGACAAACGCACCGGTAGGCAAACACTCAGCGGCCTCCGGCCCGCAGACCCCCACGCTGGGGAGCGCAGGGGTCCAGCGAGCAGGTTCACCTTTCAGGTCCTAGTTGGACTTGAAGATGTATGACATCGGGCAAACCTGGCTGCATGGAATGACCTTCATGCCTGCTCACCTCCCTTCCCTGTCTCCACAGAGGGGCGCGGCAGCGTCGTCTCTGCTTTTGGCCGCTCGTGGGCGTGACCGGAAAGGCCGGGCATAGCCCAGCGAGGGAGCGCGCCAACCCGTTTGGCCGCCGCCGGTGAGCTTAGGCCAACCGGTAAGGGACACCCAACCGGTGCGGACTAGGCAGCTGAAGTCGTACCTGTGTACGAACCGATCTACTAGCCTTCCGCCGCATCGCTCATGTTGTGCTGACTAAACGAGGAGGTTCTGATGGCGCCGAGGCCCGCGAAGGCACGCCTGCCAAAAGAAAAAGCGGGCAAGCAGAGCACCAAAGGACGAGGGCGAGCTGCGACAGGTGCGAACGCGCCGACTCAAGAGGACAAGGCAAGCATGGCGAAGGTTCTCTCGCATCCGACCCGAGTCAAGATTCTCGCGGCTTCTCACCGCGAAGAGATCAGCCCCTCGGGATTCGCCCGCGCGCGAGGTCTCGCCACCAGCAGCGTCGCCGAACACTTCCGCAAGCTGGCCGACTACGGCGCGATCAAGCTGATCCGCAAGGAACCAATCAAGGGCTCGGTACGACATGTGTACGTGGGCACGAAGCGGGGCATCATTAGTGCAAAGGACTGGCAGACCCTCCCCGAGTCGGTACAGAGTGACATAGCTGCCGCTGGGTTCCAAGACTTCGTTGACGTGACTGCCCAAGCGATTGAGTCCGGCAGCTTCACGGCCCGCCCCAACTTCGTTTTCACCTGGGATGAACCCGAGTTGGATGAGATCGGCTGGGACACCTTCTCGAAAATGCTGCGGCTCCTGTGGACGAAGGTGCCGAGACTTGAGGAAGAGTCGGCACTGCGGCTAGCCAAGACTGGTGAGTCAAGCATGAAAGCGATCGTCGGCCTGGCAGCATTTGAAGCCCCCAAACCGACGAAACCTCAGCGCAAGGCGAGCAAAAAGCGGTCACCATAGGGTGCATCGCTGGCGTCCCGAGCGCCGTCCGATACTCGATCTATGCGACCCGACGCGACCAACTTCATCGCCCGCGGGATGACGCTTCACAACGTCAGCGCTGCCACTCTCGCTCTGCTCTTGTTCTGGCTCGGGCTCGGGCAGCGGATCGAGTCAGCCCAAATACAGGCCAAGCCACTACAGCTCGACTACAGCGCCGCGAGTCGTTTCGGCTACGTCGGTGCGAGCGTGACAATCCCACGCCCGGTCGACGGGCAGATCTTTGCTGTCGCATCGGGCGCCGCTCGGCCGTTCGGCTGATCTGACTCGACACATGGCAGTGCTTGGAGGCGCTACTTAGTATTTGGTAGGGTTGCTCGCAGCCCGGAGGACGGTCGTCGGGCCAGCGAGACAACTGGAGGCACAAGCAATGACCAAGTTCGCAGTCCTCGTTTCGTTTCTCGTGGCGCTTCTCGTCTCGGCGGTCCCTCCCTCCGTCGCCATGGCGTGGGCGCCCACCGGCCAGGCGACCGTCCATCCAGGTGTTCAGGTCTTCAGCGAAGGCGCGCAGTGCACCTCGAACTTCGTCTTCGAGGAGGGTGCCGAGGTCTACCTCGGCCAGGCCGCGCACTGCTCGGGGACCGGCGGGCAGACGGAAACCGATGGCTGCACCAGCGGCTCGCTACCGATCGGGACGCCGGTAAAAATCACCGGCGCTAGCAAGCCCGGCACGCTCGCCTACAGCTCCTGGCTGACCATGCAAGCAAACGGTGAGGCGAACCCCGATGCCTGCGCCTACAACGACCTCGCCCTGATCAGGATTGACCCCGCCGACGTCGGCAAGGTCAACCCCTCGATCCCCGGCTTCGGCGGCCCGACCGGCATCGGCTCGGTCGGCGGCCTCGGCGCCACCGTCTACTCGTACGGCAACTCCGAACTGCGCTTTGGAATCACCAAGCTGAGTCCCAAGCAGGGGATCGTCGTCCAAAACGAAGGCGATGGATGGAGTCACAACGTGGTCACGCTCACGCCGGGTATCCCCGGCGATTCCGGCAGCGGCTTCCTCGACGCCTCGGGCGGCGCGATCGGCGTGCTCAGCACGCTGCAACTGGCGCCGCTGCCCGTCAGCAACGGAGTCGGCGACCTCGCCAAGGAGCTGGCCTACATGCGCGCCAACAGCTCGCTCTCGGCTGTCCAGCTGGTCCGCGGCACCCAACCGTTCAAAGCCAGTCTGGTCAAAGCGATCCTCGGCTCCTAGGCGCCCGCCTCAGCGAGCAGTCCCTGCAGGTCGAGAGGGCGGGTGTACACCTCGACCTTCTGACCCGCTTGGGGCTCAGGCCACTCCGCCTCGGGACGATCCCAATAGAGCTCGATGCCGTTGCCGTCGGGGTCGTTCAGGTAGAGCGCCTCGCTGACGCCGTGGTCGGAGGCGCCGCTGAGCGGAATCTCGGCAGCGACCAAGCGGCGCAACGCGTCGGCGAGAGCTGCCCGCGTCGGGTAGCGGATCGCGACGTGGAAGAGGCCGGTGGTGCCGGGCGGGGGTGGCGAGCCGCCCTTTGAGTGCCATGTGTTCAGCCCGATGTGGTGGTGGTAGCCACCGGCCGAGACGAAGGCGGCGTCGTCGCCGATGCGCTGCTGCAACTCGAAGCCGAGCACGCCGCAATAGAAGTCCAACGCCCGGTCGAGATCAGCGACCTTGAGGTGGACGTGGCCGATGTCGACGCCAGGGTCGATCGGCCTGGGGATCTCAGCCATCGAGCGCCTCGTTGACCAGCCGGTCGGCCTCGGCGTTGTGCTCGCGGCGGACGTGGCGGATCGACCAGCGCTCGAAGTCGAGCAGGGCCCGCTTCACCTCGGCATGCAGCTCGCGCATATTCGCGTCCTTGACCTTGTATTCGCCGTTGACCTGCTTGACGATCAGCTCGGAGTCGCCGATCAGCTCCAGCTCCCTGGCGCCAAGCGCCGCCGCGCACTCGATGCCGAGCAGCAGCGCCTTGTACTCAGCGACGTTGTTGGTCGCCCGGCCGATCCGCTCGCCGCGCTCCTCGACGATCTCTCCGCCCGGCGCCTGCACCACCGCCGCGATCGCCGCCGGGCCGGGGTTGCCGCGGGCGCCGCCGTCGACGTTGACGATCAGCTTCTCGAGTTGGTCAGCCAACCGGCTCTCCGTTGCGCTGTGCCGCGGGGGCGCCGAGGACGAGCTGGCCACCTTCGGCGGCACTGGCGTTCCACTGGCGGGCGGAGCGGTCGAGCTGCTCGACCTCCTTGCCCTTGTCGATCTGGAAGACGGGGCGCAGCTCATCGGCGAGGTCGACCCCCCACTGGTACCAGGAGAGCTCCCAGGCGACCGTGACCCGGACCTCGCTGGGCGAGCCCGCTGCTGCTCCGACCGAGACCCAGGGCTTGCCCAGGCTCCGCATCAGCCCGGCAATCGTGCGGGCGGCCTCGCTGGCGTTGAAGCGGGCCACGGCACGCTCCAAGCGGCTGCCCGGCGCCTCGCGAGCCTCCGGTTCACGCTTGCCGACGTTGGCCCCAGGCGCCGCCGGATCGACCCAGCCGAGCTGCTCGGCCCGCCCCCGGCAGAGCTCACAGACAAGCCGCGGTCCGTCCTTGGGGCTCATGTAGGTGCGGGTCCGCTCACCGGCCAGAATCGTCCGTCCGCAGATGCCACAGCTCTCGTCAGGGCTCACCGCCCCAACTTAGATGATCAGCGCGGCGTGCCTAGCTCACGCCGAAGCGGCCACTTTTTGCGCCAGATGCGCTGGCACTTCTTCGTAGTGGTCGAACTCGACCTCGAAGTCGGCGCGGCCGCCGCTGATCGAGCGCAGGTCGGGCGCGTAGTCGAGCACCTCGGCCATCGGCACCTCGGCCCTGACCTCGGTCATCGCGCCCTTCGGCTCCATGCCAAGCGGGTGTCCGCGGCGCGAGTTGAGGTCGCCGATCACGTCGCCGACGACGTCCTCGGGGCAGCTGACGAGCAGCCGCACGATCGGCTCGAGCAGAACCGGGTCGGCCGCTTCCATCGCTTCCCTGAAGGCCATCGCACCGGCGATTTTGAAGGCCATCTCTGAGGAGTCGACGTCGTGGTGTTTGCCGTCGACGAGGCGGACCCGCACTCCCTTGACCGGGTAGCCGGCGACCGTGCCGTGCGCCATCGCCTCTTCGATCCCCTTCTCGACCGCCGGGATGAAGCTGCCCGGGATCGAGGCGCCCTTGATCTTGTTGACGAACACGAGCCCGGCGCCGTCTTCGGCCGGCTCGATCTCGATCTTGCAGTCAGCGAACTGACCCCGCCCGCCGGACTGCTTCTTGTAGCGGGCGTGGGCGCTGGCCGGAGCGCGGATCGACTCCTGGTAGGGCACACGCGGCGGGTGCAGCTCGATCTCGACCCCGAAGCGCCGCTTCATCCGGGCGACGATCACCTCGACGTGGATCTGGGTGAGGCCGGCGATGATCTGCTCGCCGGTCTGCGCATCGCGGTGCACGTCGAGGGTCGGGTCCTCCTCGGTGAGGCGGCGAACCGCCACCGCGGCCTTGTCCTCATCGCCCTTCGACCGCGCCTCATAGGCGAAGGCCATTACCGGGTCGGGGAGCTCGAGCGCCGCAAAGGCGATCTCCTCCTGGCCGGCGCAGAGCACGTCACCGGCGCGCGTCTCCTTCAGCTTGGCGACGGCGCCGATGTCCCCGGCGCCAAGCTCAGCGGCGGCCTTCAGATCCTTGCCGAGCGGCTGGCCTAGCTGCCCGACCCGCTCCTTCTCGCCATTGCTGACGTTGACCAGGTGGGAATCGGAGCTCAGCGTGCCGCGATAGACGCGGAAGAGGTTGACCCGGCCGGTGTAGGGATCGGCCAGCGTCTTGAAGACGTAGGCGACCAGCGGACCATCCTCGTCGGGCTCGATCTCAATCGCTTCACCATCCGTACCGGTCGCCGCCACGGCGCCGCGCATCGCCGGCGAGGGCAGGTCCTCGACCAGCGCCTCGAGCAAGCGACCAGTACCGAGGTTGCGCGTGGCAACACCGCAGGTGACCGGGAAGATCCGCCCCGCCGTCACCCCCTGCTTCAGCACCCGGACGATTTCGTCGTGCTCGATCTCCTCGCCCTCGAGGTAGCGCTCCATCAGCTCGTCGGAGTTCTCCGCCACCTCGTCCATCAGCTTCTCCCGGAACTGCTCGGCCTGACCGCGCAGCTCCTCGGGGATCTCCACCTCCTCCGCCGCCCCGGGCCCCTCCCCCTCGTAGACGAACGCCTTGCCGTCGATCAGGTCGATCACGCCGCGCACATCGTGCTCGGCGCCGATCGGGATCTCGGTGGCGACGACGTGCGGGCCGAACGCCGCCTTGAGCGAGTCGAGGACACGGAAGAAGTCGGCCCGCTCGCGGTCGAGCATGTTGACGAAGACGAGCCGCGCCAGCCCCTCGGCGTCGGCCCGGCGCCAGAGGCGCTCGGTGTGGACCTCGACGCCCATCACGCCGTTGACGACCACGACGGCCGCATCGGCGACGCGCAGGGCGGCGATCGCATCGGCGACGAAGCTCGGCTCTCCGGGCGTGTCGATCAGGTTGATCTCGCGCCCGCCGTGCTCGAAGCAGGCGACGGCGGCATTGATCGACATCTGCCGCTCCTGCTCATCTGGCTCGTGGTCGGAGACGGTCGAGCCCTCGGCCACCGTCCCCAGGCGGTTGACCGCGCCGGCCTCGAACAACATCGCCTCGTGCAGGCTCGTCTTGCCGCAGCCCCGGTGCCCGATCAGGGCGACATTGCGAATCCGGTCTGCGGCCTTATGAGGCACGCAATGAAGGTACACCCAGACGGGTGTCGCTCAAACCGCCTTTAGGCTCTTAGTGATCGTCGCTGGACTGAAGACCGGACTTCAGTCGCATCACTGCCTTGGTGTGCAGCTGCGAGACGCGCGACTCGGTGACGCCGAGCACCTCGCCGATCTCGCGCAGGGTGAGGTTCTCGTAGTAGTAGAGGGCGACGACGAGCTGCTCGCGCTCGGGCAGCGAGGCGATCGCCTCGGTGAGGCGGTCCTTGATCTCGCTGCTGGCCAGCGACTCCTGCGGATCGTCGGCGCGAGGATCGGAGATCGTGTCGAGCAGTGAGACCTGGTCTCCAGAGGAATCCGAGACCGTCCAGAGCTCGTCGAGAGCGTAAACCGAGGAGTTGGCGATCTCGAGCAGCGACGTTTGCAGTTCGTCCTCGCTGATCTCGAGCGCCGCCGCCAGCTCGGCCTCACTCGGAGCTCTTTGCAGCGTGTGCTCGAGCTTCGCCTGGGCAGCCTCTATTTCACGAGCGCGGGAGCGAACCGAACGCGGCACCCAGTCCAGCGAACGCAGCTCGTCGATGATCGCGCCACGGATGCGGGTCATCGCGAAGGTCTCGAATTTGATCCCCCGCTCGGGCTCAAAGCGCTCGATCGAGCCGATCAGGCCCATCAGGCCGTAGGAGATCAGGTCGGCATCGTCAACATGCGAGGGGAGGCCGGCACCGAGCCGTCCGGCGACGAACTTGACCATCGGCGAGTAGGCGACGACCAGGCGCTCGCGCGCGCTGGCGTCCCCGTCCACCTTGTAGCGGCGCCACAAATCGCGCAGCTCCACCTCTTTTACGCCGGTTTCCATGCCCTTTTGCCCGATTCTATGTTCGCTGACGAGTTATTGCGGCTCATGCGCGCGGGTGAGTGGCAGCGTACGCGTCACGCAGCCGGGCCGCATCGACGCGAGTGTAAACCTGCGTGGTCGAGATCGATGCGTGACCGAGCAACTCCTGAATCGTGCGCAGGTCGGCGCCGCCTTCGAGCAGGTGAGTGGCGAAGCTGTGGCGTAGCGAGTGTGGCGAGACGCCAGCGGCAAGCGCCGCCTCGCGCACCCAGAGGCCGAGCCGGCGGGTGATGTCGGAGTTGGAGAGGCGACGGCCGCTCTTCGAGAGGAAGAGTGCCTGCTCACGAGGGTCGGCGGCGAGCGCGTGGCGACCCCGCTCCGTGTAGCGCTGTAGCGCATGCTGGGCGGGCTCGCCGACCGGCAGTAGGCGTTCCTTCGAACCCTTGCCGAGCACGCGCAGCTGCTCGGTGTCGAAGTCGAGCGCGCCGAGATCAAGGTTGACGATCTCCTCGCAGCGCAATCCGCAGGAGTAGGCGAGCTCCAGCATCGCCCGGTCGCGCAGCTCCAGCGGCGTGCGAGCCGGGATCCGCTCGAGCAGCTCCCGCACCTGCGTAGCCGAGAGCACCCGTGGCAGCTTTTCCTCCCGCTTCGGGCTAGAGACGAGATCAGCCGGGTTCTGCCCGACGCGTTCGGTGCGAACCAGGAAGTCGAAGAGGCCGCGAATCGCGGCGAGCTTGCGGGCGACCGTCGCCGGAGCGGCACCCTCCGAAGAGAGCCCTGCCGCGTAGCGCCGCACGTCGCGGTGGCGGATATCGGCGGGCCCCCTCTCCCCCGCCCACTCGACGAACTGGCCGAGATCGACCGCGTAGGCCCTGCGCGTCCGCTCTGCCGCGTTGCGTCCACTTAGATCGCGGTCATAGGCGGCCAGTGCCTCTTTCCAGCTCATCAGACACAGGTTCGCTGCGGCACGCCCAGTGCCTCCAAGGACGGTCCCGGCAGGGGTGAAGCGTCTTGTACTTTTTCGCGGCTGTCCTTCGGGCGACAGCAATCTCCGCTCCTCGAAAAAGTTAAGCGAAACCCCTGCCGGGACCGTCCTCAGCCAATGTAAATCGGAGTGCCGACTTCGACCAGGTCATAAAGCTCTTCGACGTCGGGGATCGCCATCCGCACGCAACCGTGTGAGGCGGCCGAGCCGAGCGAGTAGGTCTCTTCCGTGCCGTGGATCCCGGCCCCTTCGAAGATCCCCATCCAGCGCGCCTTGATCGGGTTCGAGGGGCCCGGGGGAATGTCCTGGCCGGCGAGGCTGCCGGCCCAGTCCGATTCGGGCACGTGCCAGGTGGGGTTTTCTTCCTTTTCCTGAATCGCGTAGAGCCCTTCCGGGGTTTCGAGCCCTTCCTGGCCGACCGCCACCGTGTAGGTCTTGGCCAGCTTCAGGTCCTTCCAGAGACGCAGCGTGTAGGTGCCGCGATCGAGGGTGAGGTATGTCGGATAGGCGCTGGCGACTTCCTTGGTCGTCACCTCTGGCTCGACCGGGTTGCTGCGCGCAGCGATCGTGTGATCGGCACCGGCGTTGAGCACCGCCGCTTTCAGCTCTTTGGTCAGCAGGTTGTCGCGCAGCTTGCGCCCGTTCTCGGCCGGCACGACCGCGAGTTCGGCGCCGCTGGCATCGATGGTCGCGTCCTGCGGCTCCACACCGACTTCCGCGGCCACCTTGCGTACAAAGCGATTGATCGCCTGCCGCGAGTAGGTGACGTCGGCGCCGACCTGCTCGTCGACGCTGCCGCCTGTGACGTAGCGGACCAGTCGACCGGGCAGACCGCCTTCGCGGCTTTCGTCGAGGGCCTCTTCGACCGCAGCGTCGACGTCAGCATGGACCTTGAGGCTCTCGCCCGGCAAGTCCCAGCTCTCGCCGTCGTAGCCGACGCGGATCGCGTGGCGCAGCGGGCGCAGCAGCTGAGCCTGGACAGCCTGCTTCGCTTCGTCTTCGTCCATCCCACCGACGTCGACGCCGGCAACCGTGACACCGTCGGCAATCTTGTCCTTCTGGGTGGTGTCGTAGGCGTAGCCGGCGAAGACGACGAGAACCAGCAGGGCCAGCACGGCGACGATTGCGATTTGAGTCTTACGTCCCATTACTTTTTCCCCGAAGTCATCATCGGCTCAACCGCAACTCACCTGCGCAGAGTTTAGGCATACGGATCATTCGGCCAGAACGGTCCGATTCCCTGCAAAGCGGCTCTCGCGCGGTGGCACGGCCGGGGCGGATATCGTTGCGGCGTGCGCTCCAAGGACGATGTCCGCAAGGAGGTCTGGAAGGCAATGGACCGCGAAGGGGTCTCCCGCTTCCCGGGCGCCGAGGGACGGATACCGAACTTCGCCGGGGCGAAGCTTGCCGCCGAGAAGCTCGCCGGGCAGCGCCTCTGGAAGCGCGCGCGGGTGATCAAGGCCAATCCCGACTCCCCTCAGACCTACGCCCGCCGGATCGCTCTGGAAGAGGGCAAGACCGTGATCATGGCCGTGCCGCGCCTGCGCGACCCGCATCCGTTCCGCGTCCTCAACCCGAAGAAGCTGTCCAAGGCCGCGGTCAAGGAGGCGGCGACAATCAAGGGCGCCCTCAAGCACGGCCGCGTGACGGCGCTCGAAGAGCTGCCCGAGATCGACTTCGTCCTCTGCGGCTCGGTTGCGGTCAACCTCAGCGGGGCGCGGGTCGGCAAGGGCGGCGGCTACTCCGACCTCGAGTACGGAGTTCTCATCGACGCCGGCAAGATCGACAGCCACACGACCGTGGCGACGACCGTGCACCCGACCCAGGTCCTGCGTCACCACCTAATGATGACCGCGCACGACCTGCCAGTCGACGTGATCGCCACCCCGCGCGCGGTGATCGAGGTCGAGCGCCAGTACGAGCGCCCGCGCGGCATCCTCTGGGACCACCTACAGCCACCGCAGATCCGCGAAATACCCATACTTGAACGTATGGGCTATGCCTGACGACTACGGGAACCCTGATCCCGAGTGGCTGAAGGTCGACTGGCGGCCGCGGCTGCACCGGGTCGAGCTGCCCGGCGCTACGGTCAACTACGCCGAGATCGGCGAGGGCGAGCCGATCGTCTTCATCCACGGCATCTCCGGCTCCTGGCAGAACTGGCTCGAAAACCTCCCCCACTTCGGGCGCAATCGCCGTGCGATCGCGCTCGACCTGCCCGGCTTCGGTGGCAGCCCGATGCCCTCATGGACGATCGACATGCCCGCCTACGGGCGTTTGCTGCACGACTTCTGCGAGAAGCTCGGCCTCGAGGGCGCCGCCCTGGTCGGCAACTCGATGGGCGGCCTGGTCGCGGCAGAGGCAGTGCTCGCCGCACCGGGACGCTTCGACCGCCTGGTACTTGTCTCCGCCGCCGGCCTGATCAACACCTGGCTGCCACACCAGCGCGGAGTAGCCACCTCGCGCGCCTGGGGCACGTTCGGTCGGCCGTTCGGCGCCGCCGCCCGCTTCGTCGTCACCCACCCCCGCGCCCGCTACGCGATGTTTCGCTTCTTCATGCGCTATCCGGGGCGGCTGAGCAAGGAGCTGCTCTGGGAGCAGATGGCCTCGGGCCTGCCAGCGACCGGCTTCGCCGACTCACTCGACGCGGTAATCGAATACGACGCCCGCGACCGCCTCGAAGAGATCGAGATCCCGACGATGATCGTCTGGGGAACCCACGACTGGGTCATACCCTCGGCAGCAGCTCATTCCTACAACCGCCGCATCCCTCACTCCCGCCTGGAGATCTTCGAGAACACCGGCCACGTGCCTCAGCTCGAGCGTCCAGCCCGCTTCAACCGCGTGCTCGACGAGTTCCTCGCTAGCTAGCCGGTGATCGCACCATGCGCTGCCGAGGAAACCGTCGCGGCGTACTTGGCCATTACGCCACGGCCAAAGGGAGATGGTGGCGACTCGTAGGTGGCCACCCGCTCGGCGATCTCGTCATCTGAGAGGTCCACGTCGATGCGGCGACCGGCGATGTCGACGGTGATCTGGTCGCCCTCCTGGATCGCGGCGATCGGGCCGCCCTTGGCCGCCTCGGGGGCGACGTGGCCGATCATCAGGCCGCGGGTGGCGCCGGAGAAACGCCCGTCGGTGACCATCGCGACGCTCTCCCCCAGCCCCTCGCCGACGATCGCCGCCGTGACCTGGAGCATCTCGCGCATCCCGGGGCCGCCGACCGGGCCCTCGTTGCGGATGACGACTACGTCGCCCGGCTGAATCTGCTGGTCCTTGACCGCGCGGAAGCATTCCTCTTCGGACTCGAAGACGCGGGCGGGCCCGGCCTGCTGGGTCCGCTCCGTACCGGCAAGCTTCACCACCGCACCGTCAGGCGCGAGGTTGCCGCCCAGGATCGCCAGGCCCCCTTCGTTCTTGACCGGGTCGTCGAGTGGACGCACGACCTCCTGGCCGGGAGCCTCGGTCGCCTCCGCCGCGACCTCGCCGATCGTCTTGCCGGTGACGGTCAGCGCATCCGCATGAAGGTTGCCGGAGTCGGCGAGGCGCTTGAGGATCACTGGCACGCCACCGGCGGCGTAGAGGTCAGTGGCAACGAAGCGCCCACCCGGCTTGAGGTCGGCGAAGAGCGGCGTCGCACGCGAGATGCGCTCGAAGTCGGCCATCGTCAGCTCGATATCGAGCTCGTGGGCGAGCGCGATCAGGTGCAGGACCGCGTTGGTCGACCCGCCCGAGGCGCAGACACAGGCGATCGCGTTCTCCAGGGAGTCGCGGGTGATCACCTTGCTTGGCCTCACGTCGTCGACCAAGACGTTGAGAACCAGCTCGCCGATCCTCTCGGCAACCGTTCCCTTGTCGTCGTCTTCGGCAGGAACCATCGCCGAGCCGCCGGCGCTGATCCCGAGCGCCTCGAAAGCGCAAGCCATCGTGTTGGCGGTGAACTGGCCGCCGCAGGCGCCGGCGCCCGGACTGACGACCCCCTCCATCTCGTTCAGTTCCTCGTCGCTCATGTCGCCGGCGTTGTGGGCGCCGATCGCCTCGAAGATGTCGAGGATCGTCACGTCGCGGCCGTGCCAGTGACCGGGGGCGATCGAGCCGCCGTAGAGGAGGACGGACGGCACGTCGAGGCGAGCCAGCGCCATCGCGCAACCGGGGATCGTCTTGTCGCAGGCGCAGAGCGCGACGATCGCGTCGAACTGGTAGCCGCGCGCCATCAGCTCGATCGAGTCGGCGATCACCTCGCGGCTGATCAGCGAGGCCTTCATCCCTTGGGTGCCCATCGTGACGCCGTCGGACACCGCGACCGTGTTGAACTCCATCGGGGTTCCGCCGGCGGCGCGCACGCCCTCTTTGACGTGCTCGGCGAGGCCGCGCAGGTGGAAGTTGCAGGGCATCGCCTCGGTCCACGTGTTGGCGATCCCGATCGTCGGCCGGCTCAGCGCGTCATCGTCGAAGCCGATGCCCTTCATGTAAGCGCGCGCATGGGCGCGGTCAGGGCCGTCGAAAACGACGCTGGAGCGTGGACGGGGAAGCTTGGTCGTGGTGGCGCCGTTTGAGCTCATCGCCAAAATCTACTGAGGCGGTCCAGAGGCGAGGTCGAAGACATCGACCGGTCCCGGCCCTTCGCCGATCTCACTCAGGCCTGCCGCGACGGCTGCGGAGGCAACCTCGCGCGCCTTGCGCGCCGCCTCCAAGGGTGGGTCACCGAGCGCCAGGAACGCCGCCAAGGCAGAGGAGTGGGTGCAGCCGGAGCCATGCGCTGCGCCGTGGAGATGCCGCTCGCCACCGATCTCAACTGCCTCGCGACCATCGAAGAAGAGGTCCACCACCCGCTCGCTGTGGCCACCGGTGACGACAACGGCACGGGGACCGAGGGCCAGTGCCTCGCGCGCCAGATCGTCCTGTGAGCACGGCTCCTCAGCACCGGTGAGTGCGATCGCCTCCGGGATGTTCGGCGTCAACACGGTGGCGAGCGGCAGCAGCCTGACGATCAGCGCTTCACGCGCCTCAGGGTCGAGCAGCACGGCACCGCTCTCGGCAACCATCACCGGGTCAACCACTACCGGTACCTCGTCGACCAGGAGGCTGATCCCCGCGACGACGGCCTCGATCGTCTCGGTGTTGCCGAGCATGCCGATCTTGATTGCGTCGATCCCGATGTCGTCTGCGACGGCACCGATCTGGGCAATGATCATCTCTGGAGAGACCGGCTCGATCGCCTCCACTCCCACCGTGCTCTGCGCCGTGATCGCGGTGATCGCCGTCATCCCGTGCACGCCGCAGCGCGCAAACGCCTTCAGATCGGCCTGGATGCCGGCGCCGCCCCCGGAGTCCGAACCGGCGATGGAGAGAACGGCTGGGATGCGCTCCTCGCTCACGCCGGGGAGCCTAGACACCGGGCGCCGCCAGCAACGTCCGGGAATAGACCCCGACCAGAGAACAGGACACGTACCCAAGCGCCTCGAGAGTGGCGAGAGCCGCCGCGGCCTCGGCGCCGGAGAGGTCGAGTCTGGCGGCGATTGCGTCGCAGGTCTGCTCGCCGCTCTCCACCGCCGCCAACACGGTGCGCAGGCGCGGCTCGAGGTCCAGGCCGGTGGGCGTAGCCATCTGCACACCAGGGCCCAGCATCGCGTCGAGCACGTCCTGGGCGCCGCGAACGAGGCAAGCGCCGCCGGCGAGCAATTCGTTCGTGCCGGCCGACGCACGGGAGTTGACGGGACCGGGGACCGCGCCCAGGTCGCGGCCGAGATCGGCAGCGAGGTCGGCCGTGATCAGCGACCCCGAACGCTGTGCTGCCTCGACCACCACGGTCATTCCCGCCAATGCGGCCATGATCCGGTTGCGGGCCGGAAAGGTCCAGCGCCAGGGACCGGTCCCAGGCGGCAGCTCGGAGAGCACCAGCCCGCTCTCGCAGATGCGCCGCCATAGAGAACGATGCGCAGCCGGGTAGGCGACGTCGACTCCGCAGCCGAGGACCGCGACGGTGACCCCACCATCGAGTGCGCCTCGATGCGTACAGGCATCGATGCCGAAAGCGAGTCCGCTGACGACCAGGAAGCCCGCGGCAGCAAGGTCGCGACCCAGCTCACGCGCCACCTCACGACCATAGGAGCTGGCCCGCCGCGCCCCGACCACGGTTACGGCGCCGTCCGGCTCCAGACGCTCGAGCAGCGACGGGTCGCCACGCCCGATCAGGGCCCACGGCGCGTCGGCGGCATCGCGCAGGCCGAGCGGATAGCGCGAGTCGTGGCGACAACAGGCCCAGCACTGCGCAGCCAACAGGTCGGCAGTGAGGACGCCCTCCGGCACAGCCATGACCTGGGCCAGGACCTGAGTCGCCACCTTCGGCGCTACGGCATCGACGAGGTCCTCATTGGAGAGGCGCAGCAATTCAGGCGAGCGCGAGCCTGCCGTCCCGGTGGCGACTTTCTCGATGTAGGGGGCCAGATGGGCAAGCAGCCGTGAGCGGCGCAGGCAATCGGGGCAGGCGCGCGGCTCGCTCATCCCCGGTCCCTGCGGCGCAACTGCAATGCCTGCGCCATCTGCTCTTGGCCGATCGTCTCAACTCCGGCAAGGTCCGCAACCGTCTGCGCGAGGCGCAGGACCCGATCATGGGCGCGACCGCTGAGCCGCCGGCGCGAGTAGGAATCGGCCAGCAACGAGGCCGCCCCCTCGTCGAGCGCGCATTCGCGCACCTCCCCCGGAGTCATCTCAGCGTTGCACCGGCCTGACCCGAAACGAAGTTCCTGGCGTTCGCGCGCCGAGACGACTCGCTCGCGCACCTTCGCGGAAGCCTCTCCCGGCGGTCCACCGATCTCCGCGGCGCTGGGCTGACGGATCGCGGCGAGGACGTCAATGCGATCGGCGAGCGCACCGCTGAGACGAGCCTGGTAGCGCTGTACCGCCAGCGGCGCACAGCTGCACTCGGGATCCGCATCGCCGCGACCGCAGGGACAGGGATTGGCCGCGGCTACCAGCATGAAACGACAGGGCAGGTGCCGCCAGGAGCCGGCACGGGCGATCGAGACCCAACCGGTCTCCAGCGGCGCCCGCAGCGCCTCGAGCGTGTCGCGGCGGAACTCGCAAAGCTCGTCGAGGAAGAGCACGCCGCGGTGCGCCAGCGTCGCCTCTCCCGGGTTGGGTGGGTTGCCGCCGCCCACCAAGCCCGCCGGGCTGACCGTGTGATGGGGGGACCGGAACGGCCTGCCCCCACCCTGGCCCAGTCGGCCACAGGCGCTGGCGATCCGCGCCACCTCCAGTCCCTCCTCGGGTGCCAGCGGGGGCAGGATCGAGGGCAACCGGCTGGCGGCCAGCGACTTGCCGGCGCCCGGTGGACCGACCATCAGCAGGCTGTGGCCGCCCGCGGCGGCGACCTCGAGCGCGTAGCGGAGGTGACGCTGGCCACGCAGGTCGGCGAGGTCGGGAGCGTCGCCATCTGGACCGAGTCGCAGCGCCATCGGCTCCGGCCGCACCGATGTCCACTCGCCCGCCGCCAGCGCCGAGAGCTGGTTGAGGCTCTCGAGGCAGATCACGTCGATGCCCTCGACCAGCGCCGCCTCCGGGCCGTTCTCGGCAGGGACCGCGATCGCCTCGACCCCGCGTTCGCGCGCCGCCTCGGCAATCGCCAGCACGCCCGGCACCGGCCGAACAGAGCCGTCGAGCGCCAGCTCGCCAACCAGCGCCAACCTCGCCAGCCGCTCGAGATCGAGCTGGCCGGAGGCGGTGAGCAGGGCGGCCGCGATCGCCAGGTCCAACCCAGGCCCAGCCTTGCGCAGGCTGGCCGGGGCGAGGTTGGCGACGATCCGCTGCAACGGGAAATCGAAGCCGCAGTTGGCAAGCGCCGCCCTTACCCGCTCGCGCGCCTCCCGCACCGCGGCGTCGGGCAACCCGACGAGCGAGAAAGCGGGCAGGCCGCGGTGGACGTCGACCTCAACTCGGACCGGGCGGGCGGAGATGCCGTCGAGGGTGAATGTCTGCGCCGTGGCAAGCACGGAAACCACGCTAGGGAGCCAAATCCGACGCGTGGCGCGCAGGACCACACGGAACCGTGCCATCTGGAAGACGGACGGCGCGCGGCAATGGCCGGGCCCGCTATCGGCGCCTAGGGTGACCCGCGATGACCGCGCAAAGGCAGCGGATAGGGCGCGCCGCCGAGGACCTCGTCGCCGCACGACTGACCGAATCAGGCTGGGAGATCGTCGAGCGCAACGCCCGCACCCGCTTCGGCGAGCTCGACATCGTTGCCCTCGACGGCAACACGCTCGTCTTCGTCGAGGTCAAGGCCGGGCGTCAGAACTCCGCCTTCGGCCCCGAGCGTCCCGTCCTCGGTGTCGACCGGCGCAAGCAGCAACGGGTGCGCCGCCTCGCCACGGCCTGGATGGGCGAACGCCGCGATGCCCCCTACTACGCCGAGATCCGCTTCGACGCCGTCGGCGTCAGCTTCAACCGCGCCGGCCGCGCGATCGAGGTCGAGCACATCCGCGCAGCGTTCTAGCCGGCCAGCTCCAACTGGGAATACGCCACCGACTGGAATGAACGGCGATGCAAGGGCGAGATGCCGATCCGCTCGATTGCCTCGCGGTGCTCGGGAGTCGAGTAGCCGACGTGCTCCTCGAAGCCCCAGCCTGGGTGATCACGACCGGCGCCGTGCATGTAGCGATCACGGGTCACCTTGGCGATCACCGAGGCGGCGGCGATCGCGGCACTCGTCCCGTCACCTTCGATCACGGCTCGGTGGGGGACCGCGCAGTCGCGGACAGAGAAGCCGTCGGTGAGGCAGGTTGCCTCCGGGCCGGGGCGCAGACGTTCGAGCGCGCAGCCAAGCGCTTCGAGATTGGTCACGTGCAGTCCGCGGTCGTCGATCCCGCGCGCGCAGCGGACGACGACGCTGACCCGCTCGGCAGCGCGCAGTACGCAGGGGAAGAGCTCGGCCCGCTTCTCGGCGTTCATCTGCTTGGAGTCGTGCAGACCCGCCAGGGCGCGGCGGTCGGCGTTGGACAAGGTCTCGTAGTCGATCAGCACCGCGGCGGCGACCAGCGGCCCGGCGAGGCAGCCGCGCCCGGCCTCATCGGCGCCGGCAACGAGGCGGGAACCGAGACCGCGATCGAAGGCAAAGAGACGGCGTGTGCGGGCCAGCCGGCGCTGATGGGCCTTGCCCCCCGCCGGGCCCTTGGCTGGGCTCTTAGAAGACGCCGACGCGGTCTGGGGGCCAGTAGGTCGCAAATGCTTCACCGATGATCCAGTCGCGAGGGACGGGACCCCAGAAGCGGCTGTCGTCGCTTTCGCCACGGTTGTCGCCCATCATGAAGTAGTGGTCGGGTGGAATGGTGATCTGCTTCGGCAGGTTGCAGGCCGGCAGCGTGCCACAGGGCCTGATGAAGGACTCGTCGCTCTGCACCTCGCCGTTGAGGACCGGGTGTCCGTTGCGGACGCTGAGCGTGTCGCCGGGGCCGGCGACGATCCGCTTGATGAAGTTCTGATCCGACTCGCCTGGGGTCGGCTGCGGGCAGGGCATGCCGATGTCGATTGGCTGGCGAGCGCCGATCGTCTTGCCGCAGCGGGCGGGCTGAGCGTCGGCGCCGACCGGTGGGTGGAAGACGACGATGTCACCGACATCGGGGTCAGTGAGGTGGTAGAGGAAGCGGTTGACGAGGACGCGCTGGCCGACGTCGAGGGTTGGCTCCATCGACTGCGAGGGGATCTGGTACGGCTTGATCAGCCAGGCTTGGATCGCCAGCGCCAGACCCAGTGCCAGCGCAACGATGACGACCAGCTCAACCAACCCGCCGCCACGACTCTTCGGCTTCGGGATCGAAGGGTTCAGGCCGAGCCCTCGCCGGAGTCGTCGGACTTCTTGTCCGGCGACTCATCCTCGGCATCATCCGCCGCGGCGCTGTCCTCGGTCTCCCCTGCCTCGGGCGCCTCGGCGTCCGTGCCCTGATCAGCCTCGTCACTAGCCTCCGCGGCTGCCTCAACCGTGGGCTCCTCGGAGGGTGTTTCGTCGGACGTAGACGCCTCCTCTGCGGGTGGCGTGGAGGTGGGCTCCTCGCCCGCAGCCTGCGAGGACGAGGAGTCCTCCTCCGCGACAGGACCCGCAGCCTGAGCGTCTTCTTCAGCCTGGCTCACGCCCTCAGCATCAATCGCCTCGGGCTCAGCAGCCGCCGTAGGCGCCGAGATCAGCTCCTCGTCGATGCCCCAGCGTCGCTCGGCAACTCGCGCAGCCTTGCCGATCCGGCCGCGCAGGTAGTAGAGCTTCGCCCGGCGCACGTCGCCGCGTGCGGCGATCTCAAGTTTCTCGATCTTCGGCGAGTGCAGCGGAAAGGTCCGCTCGACGCCGACGCCAAAGGACTGCTTACGGACCGTGAAGGTCTCGCGCACACCGGAGCCCTGACGCCGCAGGACGATTCCCTCGAAGACCTGGGTGCGGCGGCGGTTGCCCTCGACGACCTGGAAGTGGACGCGCACGCGATCGCCAGGATCGAAGGAAGGGAGACCCTTCCTCAGCTGACTGCGCTCGATGTCTTGGATGACGCTGCTCATGTCGATTCCTTCGCGCTGATTTGGCGAAAAAAGACCGCCGGGCCCAGACCGGGCGCCGCGCGGTGCGGGCAATCGTACCTACTCGGAGTCTTTTTCGAACTGCTCCGCCCGCGCGCGGCTCTGCTCCAGGCGCCAGAGCCGCACCCGCTCGTGATCGCCGGAGAGCAATACGTCCGGAACGCCCCAGCCCCGGTACTCGGCTGGACGCGTGTAGTGCGGGTACTCGGGCATGCCCTCGAGCAACTGGCTGAAGGACTCCTCGACCGCGCTGTCCTCGTGCCCGAGCGCCCCCGGCAGCTTCCGCATCACGACGTCGGCGAGCACCATCGCCGGCAGCTCACCACCGGCCAGCACGTAGCGCCCGATCGAGACCTCGTCATCGGCGAAGTGCTCGTGCACCCGCTCATCAAACCCCTCGTAGCGCCCGCAGAGCAGCGCCACGTGAGGCTCCTGGGTCAACTCATCCGCCAACTCATCGTCGAGCAGTCGACCCGTTGGTGAGAGCAACACGACGTGAGGCCTCTCTTCGTTTGGGTAGGCGGCCTTCAAAGCCGCATCGACCACGTCAACCCGCAGCACCATCCCCGCCCCGCCCCCATAAGGCGCATCGTCGACCTGTCCCGCCCCCAACGGAGTCGTATCCCGGTAGTTGAATAGCTCCAGCTCATTCCCCTCGGCCAACGCGTTCTGAACCGACCGCTGCGACCGAAACCAGTCGAACGCCTCGGGGAAGAGCGTGAAGATGTCGAGCCGCATTGAGGCTCAGTCGAGGATGTCGACGATGACCCGTCGATCCAACCGCACTGCCGCAGCCTTCGCAATCGTCCGAATCGCGTTGGCGACCCGCCCACCCTTGCCGATCACGCGACCGAGGTCGTCCTCGGCAACGGTGATCTCGTAGACGAGGTCGCCGTCCTCTTCGAGCTCCTCGACCACGACCGCGGCGGGGTCCTCGACCAGCGACTTGACGAGGAACTCGAGGAGCTCCGTCATCTACTAGCTACCTGAGGCGGCGATGCCCTTGGTGCGCAGCAGCGTGGCGACCGTCTCCGAGGGCTGAGCGCCGTGCTCTAGCCAGTGCTTGGCGCGCTCCTCGTCGAACTCAATCGTCGAGGGCTCGGTCTGCGGGTTGTAGCGACCGATCGTCTCGATCGTGCGCCCGTCACGCGGGGAGCGCTTGTCGGCGACGACGATCCGCCAAATCGGGTTCTTCTTCGAGCCGACGCGT
>Ga0164241_10001336_pt1 | contig 31277 bp, 40 predicted proteins | sample OricomyardsoilBY_FD_108780 | JGI IMG/M metagenome (GOLD analysis project Ga0164241, IMG submission 108780) | Backyard soil microbial communities from Emeryville, California, USA - Original compost - Back yard soil (BY) | ecosystem: Environmental > Terrestrial > Soil > Unclassified | place: USA... | reverse complement strand
TGGAAGCCGGTCGAGCCGGTGCGGCGAAGCTGGATCAGGGTCCGCAGGCCGAACGCCAGGAGGAGGTAGACGCCGTAGAGGATCAGCGCGACCGTCGCCATGCCCCTCAGCCCTTCTCCGCGCAGCAGTCGTCCTCGCAGCAATCCTCCTCGGCGAAGCCGGCGCCGTCGAGCGGCGAGCTGACGCAACAGCCCTCCCCGCGCCAGGCCTCGGCGCCCTCCCGCACCGCGACCGCCGCTATCAGCAGGCCAACGATCGGGTCGAGCCACCAGGCGCCGACGAGCGCGTTGCCGAGCAACCCGACCAGCAGCGCGCCGGCGAGGTAGGCACAGAGCATGTTCTGCCGCCCCTCCCCCTTCGTCGCCGCCGAGCCGAGCTGGTCGGCGAGCCGTTCCTTGGCGATCCCCAGCATCGGCATGAAGACCACCGAGCCGACCGCGAGGCCGATCCCGACCCAACTCACCTCGGGATGCTCGGCGCCGATCAACGCCCGCATCGACTCAAAGGCGACGTAGGGAGCGAGGAAGAAGAATTGGACGGCGACGAGCTTCTGTGCGCGCTCCTCGGCGGCGTGGGAGAACATCCGGTGCCCGGTGAAGCGCCAGATGATGATGACGCTCGCCACGCCCTCGATGCCGGAGTCGAGGCCGAACCCGACCAGCGCGATCGAGGAGGCGACGATCCCAGCGGTGATCGCGACCACACCCTCGATCGTCATCCAGAAGAGCGAGAGCCAGGAGAGCAAGCGCACCCGGTGAGCCAGCTCCTCATAGCGCTGGCGCGAGATCGCGACGGCCGGCGACGCGAGGCTCGCCGCCGCGGGCTGGAGGGTCGGCAGCTCGACCGGGCTCACCGTGCGAGCTCCTGTGAGGAGACCGCCGCCAGCAGGACGCGACCGCGCTCGGTCAGCTCGTACATGACCATCTTCCCGTCGCGCTCAGAGCGGGCCAGGCCGGCTGCCTTCAGCAGACGGACGTGGTGGGAGACCAGACGCTCGTCGCGACCGACGATCCAGGCGAGGTCACAAACGCAGGCGGTCTCCCCCGCATCGAGCGCCAGGGCGACGGCGAGTCGGGTCGGGTCGCCGAGCGCCTTCGCGCCGCCCGCCCACAGCTCCAGCTCCTCGGCGCCCGGCAGGTTCTTGCGAACCCGCTCGGCCTTTGGCAGGTTGAGGCAGAGCAGGTCGCAGGTGTCGGGATCGCGTGCCACGCCCGCATCCTACAAACATTCGTATAGATGTGCGAATGTAGACGAGCCTGATTTCGGCCCGCTGGAACCGGAAATGCCCTGGGCCTGCTGCCCTACCGGGCCTCAGAAGAACCGAGCGCAAGTAACCTGGCGCCCGTGATTGCTGCCATCAGCTCCGACCCGGCGGCCGGGGTCGGCATCCTCGCCGCCCTCGCGGCCGGAGCCGTCTCCTTCCTCTCCCCCTGCGTGCTGCCCCTGGTTCCCGGCTATCTCTCGGCGGTCAGCGGCGTCTCCACCAGCGAACTCGACAGCGCCGGCTGGAAGCGGGTGCTCGGCCCCAGCCTGCTCTTCGTCGCGAGCTTCTCGAGCATCTTCATCCTGTTCGGACTGACCGCGACCGCGCTCGGGTCCTTCCTGCAGGATCACGAGTTGCTGCTGACCAAGATCGCGGGTGCCGTGATCGTTGCGATGGGCCTCCTCTTCCTCGCCTCGCCCTTCGTCGCTCGCCTGAATCACGAGTGGCACGTCGACGCCCTGCTCGAGCGCGCCGGCAGGGGCGGCCCGATCGTAGCCGGAGCGGCCTTCGCGATCGCCTGGACGCCCTGCATCGGCCCCACCTTGGGCGCCATCCTCACCGCCGCCTCACTGACCGACTCGACCGGACGCGGTGCCTTCCTGCTCGCCGTCTACTCGGCCGGGCTCGCGATCCCCTTCCTGCTCACCGCAGTCGCCTTTTCCCGCATGACCACCGCCTTCGCCCTCGTCAAGCGCCACTACGGGGCGATCATCTTCACTGGCGGCGCAATCATGGTGGCGATGGGTGTGCTGATCTGGACCGGCGAGCTGACCCAACTAAACATCGAGGCCCAGCGCCTGATGAGCGAACTCGGCCTCGACTTCTGGAACTCTGTCTAGCGGTGAGTGTCCTGTCGGCCATCAAGCGCGCCAAATTGATCGCCCAACGGAAGTCTGCCGTTTTGGTCGCGATCGTTCTAGTTGCTGTTCTGCTCCTTGGCGGCTGCGGCGGCGACGGCGAGGAAACTGGCGCTAGGGCGGCCCCAGCCGCATCTGAGTTCCCGCCCAGCGAGGGCAAGACGCTGCAGCAGATCGCCGGCAGGTTGCCCGAGGCCGAGCTGGTCGTCTCCCCAGCCGGCAGGGTCTACGACGTCGGCTCCAATCGCTTCGCCTTCGGCGTCTTTACCCTCGGCGGCAAGCAGGTGAATGATCCCGACATCGCCCTTTATTTCGCAGACGGACTCGACGGCCATGCTCGCGGACCTTTTCCAGCGCGCGTGGACTCGCTGAAGACCGCCGCGCCCTTTCGGGCCAAGACGACTGCCGACGACCCAACTGCCGCGACCACGGTCTATGTAGTGGGAGGAGTCAAGCTGCAACACAAAGGCGGCGAGCTGACGATGCTGGCCCTGATCCGGCGCGACGGCGAGCTACAAGCGACCCGGCTCCCGAGCGTGGTCATCGGCCAGTTCGCATCCGTACCCGACGTGGGCGACCGGGCACCGCAGATTCACACCCCGACCAAGGACGACGTCGCCGACATCGCCGAGATCGAGACGCGGATCCCCCCGGACACGATGCATGAGCAAGATTTCGCAGACGTCCTCGGCAGGGAGCCGATCCTGATCGTCCTCGCCACGCCGCAGCTATGCCAGAGCCGGGTCTGCGGGCCCACCGTCGACATCGTCGAGGAGGTCAAAGCACGCTTCGAGGGACGTGCGGCGTTCATCCATATGGAGATTTACAACGACAACGATCCGAGCAAAGGACTTCGGCCGGAGGTAAAGGCGTTCAACCTGCCGACCGAGCCATGGGCCTTCATCGTCGACCAGAAGGGTCGAATCACGGCCCGCTTCGAGGGGGCGTTCGGCGGCGAAGAGCTAAGTCAAGCCCTTGAGCGAACCCTCGACTGAGTGAGCGGTAGGAAGTCGCGCCGGTCGGCGTTCTCGGATCAAGGACGGCGCGCTGCCCCAAGGATGTGCGGGATGGCTGGAATCGGGGGACCCGGAGAGAACCGAAAGCGCTCCTTGCTCTCCACCTGAAAGCCGGCCTGCTCGATCACAGCGCCGGTGTCCCGACTGAGATGGCAGCCGCCGGCGACGTGGGGCCAGAAGGTCGCGTCGGCGAGTTGCTGCAGCCGCCGGCCGCGCGACTTGCGGGCAACGACGTGCTCGTAGAAGCGCAGCTCGCCACCGGGGCGAATGACCCGATACAGCTCTGCCAACGCCTGGCCTTGATCGGGTACCGAACAGAGAACAAGGGAGGTGACGCCGGCGTCGAAGGACTCGTCCTCTGCCGGCAGCCGCCCCGCCACTCCATCCACAACTTCGACAGAGACAGGCGCCTCGGCGGCTGCCTGCGTCGCGGCTTTTCGCAGCAACGCCTCGGGCTCGACGGCAATCACCTGGCCGACGCTCTCGGGGTAGTGGGGAAAGTTGAGGCCGTTGCCAGCACCGACCTCGATCACCTGTCCCGTCAGGCCGGTCAGCATCCGGCGGCGGTGCTCGTCCTCTCCCTGAGCCCTTCGACTCGAGGTCGTCCGCATGTAGATGCGGGCAAAGACTGGATGGTGAACTTTCTCTGGGTCCTTAGTCACGGGCCATCACGAACCGAAACGCGACTCCCAGCTTGAGCCGCCGTCGCCCGATTCCAGAATCTCGCCGCTGTGCGTCGCCGCTAGAAGTCGGCCCTCGCCGCTTCCGAAGGCGGCGGGAGCGTCAGGGAGGCCACCAACCGCTTTCCAGCTCCTGCCTTCGTCTGAGCTGAGACTGACCGTACCGTCGGCTCCAGCGAGGTAAAGCTGTTCGGCCGCCGACCACGCCAGCAGGCCGGGAGGGCCAGGAAGGGAGCGCCAGCTCGCGCCACCATCGCGGGAAGAGAGCAGCCCGTTCGGGGACGAGGCGATCAAGGCTCGCGGATCCTCCGGTGAGAGCGCCAGGCCGATGAGTGGAGCCGGAACCGGACGCTCCTCCCAGCTCTGGCCGCCGTCCTCGCTGGCGAAGAAGAGGGCTTCTTCGCCTTCCCATTCAGATCCGAAGCCATAGATTCGATCGTCTGCTGCGGCAAGGAGGTGGAAGTCCACTTCTCCCATGAGGGAGACCTCCTCCCAGGTCTCGCCAGCGTTCTGGCTTTCGATCAGTCCAAGGAACGGCGGCAGATCTTCACGACCGTCCGGGTGCCCCGAGCCGAGAAATCTTTGGGGGCCGACGATCGTGAAGGCCATCGTGTCCTGATAGCGATCGGCGATGCGCTCCGGCTCCTGACTCCCCTGTGGAAGTCTGAACAGTCCCGTATGCGATGCGATGAAAAGAGCGTTGTCGGCGGGATCGATGCCGAGGCCATGAACGTGGACGGGGCCGGGGTCTTCGGAGGTCGGTGCGCCTGAACTGCCAGCGGTCGGACTATCGCTCTCCTCATCCGAGCAGCCCGCGAAGAGAAGGAGCGTCCCAATCGCAAGGGCGGCCGAGAAAACGATACGCAGATCGAGGAGGCTCCTTCGGGATCTCGGCGGTAGCGTCAAACGCACCATCTCCTACAACGTATAGGACTCCAGCCGCTTAAACAGCGCTTGGGGAGCGAAGTTTTTAGGCGCCGAGGAAGGACTCTCCGACATTCTGTCGGAACTAGTCCTATACTGCCGCGCCAAAGCAAATGCCGAATCCCCGCCACGCGGTGGGGAGCGGGGGAACCAAAGGGGCCGAGAGGCCCCAGGGGCGAATCAGACACGACGTCTGTAGCGCAAGCTCTTTCAGCGCGAGCCCGACAGCTAACTCCGTAGGCCGACGAAGGAGATCAGGTCTTGCTTTCACAGAAACGGAGTTTGGGCGGCGCCATCGTTGCGGTCGCGCTCGTCCTCGGGATAAGTGCTGGGCCAGCCTCGGCCGCGCCATGTGACTCGATGGGAGGCGTCTCGCCGGGAGCCGAGTGTGGAGCGCCGGCACCCACGGTGGCCGGCCCGAAGGCCAAGTTGGTTGAAGGGGTGGCCGTGGCTCCGGCCAGTGCCCCGGCCGGCGTGAAGAAAGTCATCGAAGCCGCCAACAAGATCCGCACCAAGCCCTACGTCTGGGGCGGCGGCCACGGCCGCTGGTGGGACGAAGGCTATGACTGCTCGGGCGCGGTCAGCTTCGCGCTGCGAGGCGCCGGCCTGCTCCCCTCGCCGCTCGACTCGACTGGCCTGATGAGCTGGGGCACTCCCAACGCCGGTCGTTGGATCAGCGTCTACGCCAACGCCGGACACACCTACGCGGTGATCGCCGGGCTGCGCTGGGACACCGCCGGCTCGACCAAAGGCACCGGGCCGCGCTGGTACGCCAGCACCCGCTCGGTAGTACCGGGCAAATTCGCGGTGCGCCACCCGCTCGGTTACTAGCCCTGGCGACTAGTCCCACGAGGAGGATTTCGCTACTGTCTCCGACAGGTTGTCGGATCTAGCCGAGGCCCTCCTTTGTCACCCCGCACCCTGACCATCGCAATCGCCGCAGTCCTCATCGCCGGCATCGCCGTGATCACGATCACGGCGGGCGGTGAGGACTCGGCGAGCGCGAAGGACACCGATGGTGCCTTCATCATCGAGATGATCCCCCACCACGAGTCGGCGGTGGAGATGGCGGAAATCGCCGAGCGGCGTGCCGAACACCAGGAGGTGAAAGAGCTCGCCGGGGAAATCGTCGCTACCCAGACGGCCGAGATCGGTGGCCTCGAGCGGGCTCACCAGCGCCTCTTCGGCCAGCCGACGAGCAAAGGCGACCACGGGACGATGGGCCTTCCTGCCCACGAAATGGGCATGCACATGGACCCGGCGACACTGGAGAACGCGAGGCCCTTCGACCGCGCCTTCATCGACATGATGATCCCCCATCACCAGGGTGCGATCCGCATGGCGCGGATCGAGCTCGCCCAGGGTGAAGATCCCGACCTCGCGAACATCGCCGAGGCGATCATTGCCGCCCAGGCGAGGGAGATCGGCCAGATGAACGAGTGGCGCATCGAGTGGTATGGCAAGCCTTCTCCGGCCGGTGGCGTCCCGGCCGAGGAGGAAGCGTCAATGCCCTCCCATGAAGAAATGGGCCACTGAGGTCTTGCCCGCCAGCGGCTCGCCAAGAGGGCCGCAAGTATCCTGAGCCGCGCAATGGGTAGCCCGGATCAAATTCAAGGTGAGCTGCAGGAGCAGATCATGCGCGCCCTCTGGCGGCTTGGGGAGGGACGGGTCGGCGACGTGCGCGAGGCGCTGCCAAAGCAGGCCCAGAGCGCATATACCACCGTTCAGACCGTCCTCAACCGCCTCGCCGACCGCGGCCTCCTCGACCGCGAGCGCAAGGGCAACGCGATCGTCTACTCACCGCGGGTGAGCGAGGCCGAATACCTCTCCAGCTCGCTCGACCGCGCCCTCGACGGGACGTCCGAAGAGGCACGCCGGGCGGCGATCGCCCACCTCGTCGGCGGCCTCGACCAGGGCGAGCGCCGCGAGGTGCAGGCGATGGCACGCGAGATCGCCCGTCGCAGGGGAAAGGCGAAATGATCTGGGCGGCTGCCGCGCTTGCCGGCGGGCTCGCCCTGCCTCACCTCTGGCCGCGCCGCTGGCTGGCCCCGGTGACCGGCATCGCTCTGTGGCTCTCGGTCCTCGCCCTTCGCGCGACGATCACGGCGGTCGCGCTGATCGTTCTCGTCCTCTACATCCCCGCCACCCAGCTCTTCCAGCTGATCACCCACTGGTGCTTTCACGCGGTCATTCCCTTCATCACCGTCCACCTCGGCTTCTCCGGCCACACGCTGGGCGACGCCGCGCTCCTCGTCCCGGCGCTGGCGATCACCGTCTCGGCTACCTACGCGCTGTATGCGAGCTGGCGGGCCGCTCGGCTGGTCCGCTCCTGGCTTCGCTCCAGCTCGCTCGGGGTCGGCCCGAAGCGAAGCGTTCTCGTCGGCGGGCCGGAGGTCGTGGTTGCCGCGGCTGGACTGGTGCGCCCCCAGGTCGTCGTCTCCACCGGCGCCCTGACCCAGCTCGACGACGACGAGCTTGCCGCCGGGCTTGAGCACGAGCTTGGCCACATCCATCGCAAGCACCGCTTCTGGGCGCTGGCAGGCCGACTCATGCACTCCATTGCCCGTCTGCTCCCCGGCAGCAAGCGAGCGTTCGAGGAGCTTCACTTCCACTTGGAGCGCGACGCCGATGAGTACGCGGTCCGCCGCACCGGCGACCCGCTCGCCCTCGCCCAGGCGATCTGCAAGGCGGCGCTGGGAGATCGCCGACACGCCGCGGCGGCCTTCTCGCTTGCAGGTCACGTCGGCCGCGCCCGGCTCGGCGCGCTAATGGAGCGCCACCACCAGCCGGGGAGGATCGTGCGGATCGGCGGCATCGGTGTCGCCGTGCTGCCGGCCGTGCTCGCCCTGGCCCTGCTCTTCTCAGCCCCGACGATCGCCTCCGTCGGCCTCGAGCAGGCCACCGGCAGCGTCGGCCCCCACTGTTAGCCCTGTCTCCGACAGCTTGTAGGATCGGCTCGTGTCCGATCGCCGGGCGGAGGGCAAGGTCCCGTCCGCGAACTCGCTGCTTGACCAGCTCCTGAGCATCCCCAGGCCGGTCTACCTGGGCGGCTTTGCTCTGGGCACGGCCCTCGCAGCCGCCCCGCTCCTCGTGATCCATGCCGTGGCGTAATCGACTCCGACGTTCCGAGCGCAAGAGCACGGGCGCTGCGCCTGCAATCAAACGGACGCCCTTCGTCTTGGTCGAACGCCGCGACCTGAGCCCGGCGAGCTCTGCCCTCCTCGCTCAGATCGCCCGCCGCTACACGGTGATCCCGGTCCCCAACCGCCAGCGCTACTCATTTCGCGTCGGCGTCTCCGACGTCGACGCCGGCAGCGACCCGGCCCAGCACCTTGCCGCCGTCCTGGCCGGGCTCGACCCCGAATGGGAGGAGCACTTCACCTGGCCGGTGCCGATACCTGGGCGAGATTGAGCGACGACTGCGGCGCGTGAGACGCCTAGCGACGGGTAGTGGACAACTCTCTGACAACCCGTAGGAAGGACTCACCATGACCCATGCCGGAGCCATGCTCCAGTCGCACCCCTGGGAGGGCAACGTCGACCGCGACGCGCTCGCCCGGTGCATCGAAGCCTGCTTTGACTGCAGTCAGGCGTGTACGAGTTGCGCGGACGCCTGCCTCTCCGAGGAGATGGTCGCGGAGCTTCGCAAGTGCATTCGCCTCGACCTCGACTGCGCCGACATCTGCGACGTCACCGGCCGGGTGCTGACTCGTCAGACCGAATACGACGCGCCGACCTCCAAGCGCCAGCTCGAAAGCTGCATGGAGGCGTGTCGGACCTGCGCGGAGGAGTGCGAGCGCCACGCCGAGCAGCACGGGCACTGTCGCATCTGCGCGGAGAGCTGCCGCGAGTGTGAGGACGCCTGCCGGCAGCTCCTCGAGGCGATGAAGTAGACGCCGCTGCTGCGCTGCGATGGAGCTAGGACCAAGTCATCGCGGATGACGTCGGGCTCGAGTGAGCACTCGGACTAGGATCGGCGCAGGCTCAATAACCAGGGGGATGTCGGACAACGAATTCGCCTGACACGGCCGACGCCGTGTCCTCATACCAGCGCGGCCCGGTGCCGCTGGCCGAGCCCGCGGTGTCCCAGCGCAACCCGGCAATCACCGCGTAGGTGTGGCCGGCGTTGGCGTAGACGGTGATCCACTTGCCGGCGCCCGGTTCGCCCCAGCTCTCCAGACCGGTCGAGTCGAGCGGGCTGTCGAGGAGGCCGCCGCCGTTCAGGGCGTAGCTGACCGCGCCGGAGCAGTCGTAACCGGAAGATTCAAAGGAGCCGTGCCCACCGCCCCAGAGGTAGGGCATCGACGCGATCGCATTTGCGGCGGCGATGACGTCCCTGACCGTCTGTGGCGCGTCGGCCGGAGCGCTCGCTTCGGATTCGTTAATGAAGCCCGCCTGCTCGCCCGGGCTCAGCGGAGCCGGGACCTGAGCGCCGGCGGGAACCGGAGCGCCTTCGGCGGCGACCTGCTGGCCGAGCTGGGCGAGGTTGTCGTTGATCCGTTCTTCTTCGGAGCCGAGCTGGTCCATCGTCGCCCGGCGTTCGGCCTGGGCGGCCCGCAGGTCGGCGAAACGCGCCTCCGCTTCGGCGGACGCCGAGGCTACTTGTGACTCGATCGCGGCAATCGAGTCGCGCGCGTCCTCGACCTTGGCCCGATTGTCGCTGAGCCGGGACACGCTGTCGGTGACATCGTCGCGCAGATCCTTGACCCGCTCGACGACCGATTCGTCGTAGTCCTGGATCCGGTTCAGGTATTCGGTCTGCGCCGACATCTCCGAGAAGTCCTCGGATTCGAGGATCACGTTGACGACGCTCGGCGAACCAGCCTCGTAGATCGCCACCACGCGGTCGCGCAGAACCCCGAGCGCGCGCCGGAGCTGCCCGCGAACTTCCTCGAGGCGGACCCTTTCCCCTTCGAGCGCGGCGGTGGCGCGGTCCAGTTGCTCCTCCTTGGCGGCGCGTTCCGCCTCGACCTCGGCCAATTCGACCCGCAGGGCCGAGACTTCGCCGATCATCGAGTCGATCGCCTTGTTCTGGGCGGCGATCGTTTCGGCCAGCGAAGCCTGGTCGGCGCGCACGCCGTCGAGCTTGTCCTGGGCGGCGTCGTACTTTTCCTGTGCGGTCTCGGCCGGCGCATTCGCGGTTAGCGACCCGGCCAGCGCGCAGATCGCGGCTAGGAGGAGCGCAGCGAAAAGCAGCGCCCGGCGCTTAGTTGCGCTCGGATGTGAACTCGGAACCGGCAGGGTCGGCCAGGCTAGCGAAGTCCTCTGACAGTCAGTAGGAGTTGCGAATAGCCTGAAATTACCCTTGCAATACGCGTCTCCTGGAGGAATCCCCTGATCGACATCGAGGGCCAACAAGGCCGATCGAATCGGGTGGCCTTGCCAACAATGACCTCCAAGCGCCGGCTCGAATGCTGCATGGGGGCGTGCCGGACCTGCGCGGAGGAGTGCGAGCGCCACGCCGAGGAGCACGAGCACTCCGCATCTGCGCGGAGAGCTGCCGCGGGTGCGAGGATGCTTGCCGGCAGCTCCTCGAGGCGATGGAGTAGGCGCTGCTGCTGCGCCGCGAAGGAGCTAGAGGTAACCCATCGGGTCGGTGGCGGCGCCGTTGATCCGCACCTCGAAGTGCAGGTGGGCGCCGAAGCTGTGGCCGGTGTTGCCGACGTAGCCGATCAGATCGCCCTGGCCGACGGAGGCTCCCGAGGAGGTCGCGAAGCCCGACTGATGGGCATAACAGGTGGAGAGCCCGCCGCCGTGATCGATGCAGGTGTAGTTGCCATAGCCGCCGCTTTCGTACTCGGACTGCAGCAGGATCACGGTGCCGGCGGTCGCCGCTCTGATCGGCGTCCCTTCCGCCGCGGAGATGTCGATGCCCTCGTGCATCCGCCCCCAGCGTTCACCGAACGGCGAGGTGAGGACGCCTTCGACCGGCCAGATGAACCCGCTCGCGCTCGGGGTCGGCAGCGGCCCCGCCGGCAGCGGCATGCCGGTGGTCGCTTCGGCCACTTCGGTTTCGACTTTGGCCCGCAGGTCCGCGGCGATTTCCTCGTGCTCGTCGATCGCCTCGCGGATGCTGCCCAACGAGCTCTGTCGCTCTGCTCGCGCCGCGAGGAGAGCGCCCTGGCGGCTCTCAAGACTCGCGCGAGTGCTCTCCAGGCGCTGCTCTTCGGCGGCGATCGTGTCGCGGGCGGACTCGATCGTCAGCTTCGACTCGTGCCGGATCGCCACCAGGCGCTTAGCTTCGTCACGAAGGCTGCGCACCCGCTCAGCCAGCGCGTCGTCGCTGTCTTGGATCGCGTTGAGGTATTCGGTACGGGCGGCCATCTCCCCGTAGTCCTCTGAGGAGAGGATGATCGAGACGATGTCGGGCGAGCCGGACTCATAGATCGCGATCAGGCGCTCGCGCAGGTTGACCAACGCTCGGCGTAGTCGCTCGCGCATCGTCTCCAGTCGCTTACGTGCGCGGTCGAGTTCGGTGATCGCTTGGTCGAGTTCAGCCTGCTTGGCTGCCAGCTCTGCTTCGACGGCAACCTCTTGTCCGCGCAGCTCGGCGACCTGGCCCTCCAAACCGGAGATTTCGTCGCCGAGCTCTGCAATCTCGCTGGTCAGTACCCCCTCTTGCTCCTGGGCCTCGCCGATCTTCTCTTCGACCGAGCCCAGCTTCTCCTCAGCGCTCTTCCCCGCCGCCGCGGGTGCCTGCAGCGCGCCGCCCAGAGCCAGGGCGGCGAGCGTGACGACGGTGGGCCACCACAGCGCGGTGGACCCTGCATTTCCTTCTCGTCTCAGCATGGCCACAGAAAAAAGGCCGGCAATCGGGAGCCGGCCCTCCTACACACCGTAGGGGTATGTCTGCCCCATGCCTGGGGAAATCGAGGCGCTGCAACCCCGGTTGCGGCTAGCCCTCGCGCGCGGCTCTCAGCAGGTCGAGGCTGCCGAAGCTGGTGCGAACGACGCCGTAGCGCTCGGGCTTGGCGAATCCGGCCTCGGCGATGAACGCCGGCAGGCGCCCAGCGCGGTGATCGGCGGTGCGCTCGAAGCCGTCGATCGCCTGCAAGGCGAAGAAGAGGCCGCTCATTAGCGGGTCGGCGGGCCGCCCCCAGTCGGCGATGTGCAGGTGTCCGCCGGGCTTCAGGATCCGGCGCATCTCGACCAGCGCCCTGCGCTTGTCCTCGGCAAGCAGGTGGTGGAGGACCAGGGAGATCGTGACGACTTCGGCGCTCGCCTCGGGCAGCGGCAGCTCCTGGGCGAGCCCTTCCCGCCACTCGACCGCCGCCGCCCCCGGCTTGGCCTGGGCGAGGCGGAGGATCTCGGAGTCGCCGTCGACGCCGATCACCTGTGCGTCCGCCCGCCGCGCCGACAGGGCGAGCGCAAACGTGCCGGTTCCGCAGCCGACGTCGACCACGGTGCCGCCCTCGGGCAGGTCCGCCACGACGCGGTCCGCCATCAGGCCGCGGAAGCGCTTTTCGCGCATCGTCAGAGCGAGGATCGGGTCATAGAGCCGCGAGAAGACCCGCCAGCGGGCGGCGGGGATGTAGCGGGGCTCGGTCTCAGTGGGCATGGGGCGACTCCTCTTGCGGATGGTGGCCGGTGGTGGCCGGGACAGCTGCAACAGCGGTCTCGGTGTCTCGGTTCTCTGCGCGCTGGGGTTTGAACCGGCGCAGCCGCAGCGAGTTGGTGACGACGAAGACGCTGGAGAAGGCCATCGCCGCCCCGGCGATGATCGGGTTCAGCAATCCGGCGGCGGCGAGCGGCAAGGCCGCGACGTTGTAGGCAAAGGCCCAGAAGAGGTTGCCCTTGATCGTCCCCAGGGTGCGCCGCGAGAGCCGGATCGAATCTCCCACCGCACGCGGGTCACCGGAGATCAAGGTGATGTCGGAAGCCTCGATCGCGACGTCGGTCCCCGTTCCGATCGCGAGGCCGAGATCCGCCTGCACGAGCGCGGGCGCATCGTTCACGCCGTCGCCGACCATCGCCACGATCCGACCTTCGCCCTGCAACCGCTCCACGACGGCGGCCTTCTCGGCGGGCAGCACCTCAGCGATCACCTCCTCGATCCCGACCTCGGCCGCGACCGCTCTCGCGGTGGCCTCATTGTCGCCGGTCAGAAGCACCGGCCGCAGGCCGAGCTCCTTCAACTGCCCGATCGCCTCGGCGCTGGAGGGCTTGACGGTGTCCGAGACGACGAAGAGGGCCCGCAGCTCCCCGTCCCAGCCCGCGGCGATCGCCGTCTGCCCGAGGGCTTCGGCCTCTTCGCGGGCTCCTTGCAGCTCGGGCGGCAGATGCATCGCCCAATCGGCCAGGAACCTCACCCGGCCGACCACGACTGCCTGTCCCTCGACCACCCCCTGGACACCGAGGCCGGAGTGATTGGCGAAGTCCGCGGCAACTGGCAGGCTGCCCAGCTCGCGCTTGGCATGGGCGGCGATCGCCTGGGCGATCGGGTGCTCGGAGGCGTCCTCGACTGCGCCGGCGAGGCGCAAGACCTCGCCTTCCTCGGCGCCGGGCGCAAGGCGGACGCCGACCACAGCCATCTCCCCGGTGGTCACAGTGCCGGTCTTGTCGAGGACGACGGTGTCGATCCGCCGCGTCGACTCCAAGACCTCCGGCCCTTTGATCAAGAGGCCGAGTTGAGCGCCGCGGCCGGTGCCGACCAAAAGCGCGGTTGGGGTCGCCAGGCCGAGCGCGCAGGGGCAGGCGATGATCAGGACCGCGACCGCGGCGGTGAAGGCGAAGGTCGCCCCGGCCCCGTTGCCGAGCCAGAAGCCGAGGGTGCCGACGGCAAGTGCGATCACGATCGGGACGAAGACGCCGCTGACCCGGTCGGCGAGACGCTGGACGGGTGCCTTGCCCGACTGCGCCTCGGTGACGAGGCGGGCGATCTGAGCCAGCGCGGTGTCCTCGCCGATCCGCGTGGCACGGACCACCAGCCGCCCGCCGACGTTGATCGTCGCGCCGATGACCTCCTCCCCCGGCCCGACCTCCACCGGGACCGACTCGCCCGTGACGAGCGCCTGGTCGACCGCCGAGGACCCGCTATCGACGATCCCGTCGGTCGCCACCTTCTCGCCGGGCCGCACGACGAAGCGGTCGCCGACCGCAAGCTGCTCGACCGCCACGCGGCTCTCGTTGCCTTCCTCATCGAGGACGGCGACGTCCTTGGCGCCGAGATCGAGCAGCGCCTCCAGCGCCGCGCCCGCACGGCGCTTGGCCCGCGCCTCGAAGTAGCGGCCGGCGAGGATGAAGGTGGTGACGACGGCGGCGACCTCGAGGTAGATGTGGCCGGAGGCCGCGCCCCGCTCGGTGAAGAGTTCGAAGGGCATCGTCATCCCGGTCGTCCCCGCGTCGAGAAAGAAGAGCGCGACCACAGACCAGCCCCAGGCGGCCAGGGTCCCGACCGAGATCAGGGTGTCCATCGTCGCGGCGCCGTGGCGGAGGTTCTGCCAGGCGGCTTTGTGAAACGGCCAGCCCGCCCACAGCACGACCGGGGTAGCGAGCTGCAGAGCGAGCCACTGCCAGTTGTCGAACTGCAGCGGCTCGACCATCGAGAGCAGAAGCACCGGCAGCGAAAGCACCGCAGAGAAGGTCAGCCGCTGGCGCAGCTGGGTGGTCGGATCGATCTCCACCTTCGCCGCGGTGTCGTCAGCGGTCGGCAGCGAGGCGCTGTAGCCGGTCTCCCCCACCGCGTCGAGCAGATCCTGCGGCTCGACGCGCTCGGGATCGAAGCTGACGCTCGCCTGCTCGATTGCGAAGTTGACCGTCGCCTCGACGCCGTCGATCTTGTTGAGGCGCTTCTCGATCCGGTTGGCGCACGAGGAGCAGGTCATGCCCTCTATCGGCAGGCTGACCCGCTCGGGCTTTTCGACCGCTCCCTTCATCGAGGCACCGAGACCGTGAACTGCGCCGTCCTGACGGCGCCCTCGTGCTTGAACTGCAGGTAGAGGCGATACTGGCCTGCGGTCGGGAACGTGGCGGCGAAGGCAATCTCGTTGCCGGAGGGCTCCTCGGTCGCGGCCGGGTGGCCGCCGTGGGCGTGCTCGCCGTCGGCCTCCTCGGGATGGACGTGCAGGAAGGCCAGATCGCCTTCGCGCAGCGCGACCAAGTGTCCCTTCGCTCCCAGGTAGGGGCCGAGATCGTCCACTTCGGTCCCGCCTCTGGTGACGGCGAAGCTGAGCGAGGACGGCTCCCCGGCCACCAGCTCCTCGGCTTCAAGGCTGACGTCGTAGCCGCTGGTGGAGGCGAGGGCGCTCGGCGCCGGGAAGGGCCGCGCCTGAAAGCTCCCGCCGGAGACGAAGGGATCGCTCGCGAGGGTGTGCTGCTCGCCGCCGACCGAGAAGTCCGCGAAGGCCCGGTAGACGCCCGACTCGGCGAGCTTCAGGGCCTCCGTCCAGGTCCCCGCCTCATCCATCTCGGGGTGCAGGTGCTGAAAGCCCCTCCCGTCGCGGCGAACGAGGATCAGGTGCATCCTGCGCTCGTGCAGCTCGTCGAAGTCGCTGACGGTCTCCCCGTCGGCGTCGGTGATGGAGAAGTGAAGGTCCCGGCCTGCGTTTTGGGCGAGGAAGGTCGGGGCGAGAAGCAGCGAGTAGCCGCCCTCCGAGACGGCAAGCCCCGCTGGCGCCGGAGTCATTTGCCGGTGTCCGCCATCCCGGTACATCTCCTCCTCTTTCGGCGAATCTTCGCTTTGTCTCTCAGCGGCGTGGCCGCCTTCCTCGTGCGCTGCTCCCGTCTTCGTGTCTGCCCGGTCGACCAGCGAGCCGATGCCGACCGCACCCGCGAAGATCGCCACCAGGCCGACCGCGAAGACGGCGATCCGCGCCGTGACGCTCATGGCTGCTCCGGCTCGTATCCGGCGTCGCGGATCGCCTGGGCGACCGGGGCCGGGTCGAGGCCATCGCCCTCGACCTCAACCCGCTTTGCGTCCAAGTCGATGTTGACATCCCTGACGCCCGCCACGCCACCGACGGCGTTCGAGATCGAGGCCACGCAATGGCTACAACTCATGTCCGGCACTCGTAGGGTCAGCTTGCTCACTTTGACCTCATTCTGGATAGGGGCGGGGGGTATCTGAACGCAATGTAGCACATACCCGCTAGGGGTATATACTCTGAAAACCGCGAGCCCCGACCCAAAGGATTCGAGATGGCGGAGAAAACTCAGCAGCCGGGATACATCGGTGACAAGGAGAAGGTCAAGAACCGCCTACGGCGCATCGCCGGCCAGGTCGGTGGCCTGGAGCGCATGGTTGACGAAGAGCGCTACTGCATCGACATCCTGACCCAAGTCTCTGCAGTGCAAGCTGCGCTCGACAAGGTTTCACTCGTGCTCTTGGACGAACACACGCGCCATTGCGTCGTCGGAGCAAAGACCGCACAGGATCGTGAGGAGCGGACCAGCGAGATGATGGAGGCAGTCGGCCGACTGCTGAAGAGCCGCTGACGCTGAGGGATCGAACCCTCCTACACTGCGTCGGGGAAAGAAGACACGCATTGACCGCACTCTCCCCGAGACACCCAGCCCCATGAACCCCACCCTCCCTGAGCATGGTCTCGCGACCGCAGTCTTGGAGGCAAGCGGCATGCTGCGGGCCTCAGAGAAGTCGGTCGTTGAGTCGGTGCTCGGCCGGCGGCCCGGCGTCAAAGAGGTCGAGGCCAACCCGGTAGCGCAAACGGCCAACGTGGTCTACGACCCGAGCGTCACCTCCGTCGAGGAGCTTCGCCGCTGGGTCATCGATTGCGGCTACCACTGTTCCGGCCAATCGGTCCCCGACCACATTTGTGACCCGATGATGGAGCCCGATCCGCCAGCTGCGGTACGCGCGGTGGAGGCGCCGCTCGCGCATATGCACGCTCCGGCGAAGGCGGCTGGGCACGGAGATGCTGAGACGCCGGCCGCAGTGCCCGACGAGGTGATGGGTCACGGCGGACACGCGGAGATGTCGATGGCGGCGATGGTCGCCGACATGCGAAACCGCTTCTTGGTCGCTGCGCTCTTCTCAATTCCGATCGTGCTCTGGTCGCCGATCGGGCGGGACGTCTTCGGCTTCGAGGTCGAGGTGCCGTTCGGGCTGCCCGAGGACGTCTTCACGCTGATCCTCAGTCTGCCGGTGATCTTCTACTCCTGCGCGATCTTCTTCACCGGCGCGGTGCGGGCGCTGCGGGCGCGAACCCTCGACATGATGGTTCTGGTCGCCGTCGCCGTGGGGGCGGGGTGGCTCTACTCGCTGATCATCACGCTGACCGGCGGCGGTGAGGTCTTCTACGAGGCGGCCACGGTCCTGGCCTCATTCGTCCTGCTCGGCCACTGGTTCGAGATGCGCGCCCGCGGAGGCGCCAATGACGCGATCCGCACCCTGCTTGAGCTGGCCCCGCCGAAGGCCTTGGTGATTCGCGAGGGCGGAGAGACGGTCGAGGTCTCGACCGGGGAAGTCCAGGCCGGCGACCTGCTCCTGATCCGGCCGGGCACCAAGATCGCCGTCGACGGCGTCGTCGAGGAGGGCGAGAGCGAGGTCGACGAGTCGATGGTTACGGGCGAGAGCCTGCCGGTCCACAAGCAGCCGGGCTCCGAGGTGATCGGGGCGACGATCAACGCCAACGGGACGCTGCGGGTGCGGGCGACCAAGGTCGGCGCTGACACCGCGCTGGCCCAGATCGTCAAGCTCGTTCAGGAGGCCCAGAACTCCAAGGCGCCCGGGCAGAAGCTCGCCGACCGCGCCGCCTTCTGGCTCGTCTTCGTCGCCCTGATCGGCGGGGCCGCCACCTTCGCCGCATGGATGATCTTCAGCGCCGAGCCAGCCTCGACCGCGATTCTCTTCGCGATCACGGTGATCGTCATCACCTGCCCCGACGCGCTCGGCCTGGCGACCCCGACGGCAATCATGGTCGGCAGCGGACTGGGGGCAAAGCGCGGAATCCTCTTCAAGAACGCGATCGCGTTGGAGACCTCGGCCCGGATCGACGCCGTTGTGATGGACAAGACCGGGACGCTCACCAAGGGCGAACCCGAGGTCACCGACGTGGTCGCCGATGGCATCGGCGAGACCGATCTACTTCGCCTCGTTGCCGCAGTCGAGCGCTCCTCAGAGCATCCTCTTGCCGAGGCGATCGTTCGTCATGCCGACTCGAACGGCGCCGCTCCGCTGTCCGCACAGGCCTTCGAGAACGTTCCCGGCCACGGAGCCGTAGCGACCGTCGATGGGCGCTCCGTGGCGGTGGGTAACCGGCGTCTGATGGAGCAGCGCGGCATTGCGCTGGGCGAGCTGGCGGCACAGCGCGAGGAGATCGCCGCGGGCGGGCGTACCGCGGTCATCGTCGCGCTGGATGGGCGTGCGGCCGGTCTGATCGGGATCGCCGACGCCCCGCGCGAGACTTCAGTCGCAGCGGTGGAAGCCCTCCACGAGGCCGGGGTCGAAGTGGTGATGCTGACCGGCGACAACCAGGCCACGGCAGAGCGGATCGCCGAGCGGCTCGGCATCGACACGGTGATCGCCGAGGTCTTGCCGGGAGACAAGGCAGCAAAGATCTCGGAGCTGCAAGCCAACGGCCGCAAAGTGGCGATGGTCGGGGACGGCGTCAACGACGCTCCGGCGCTGGCCCAAGCGGACCTCGGGATCGCGATCGGCGCGGGGACCGACGTCGCGATCGAGACCGCCGACGTGGTGCTGATGCGCTCCGATCCCCTCGACGTGCCAACCGCCCTTGCGATCGGCCGCGCGACGCTGCGCAAGATGCGCCAGAACCTCGGCTGGGCGATCGGCTACAACTCGATCGCGCTGCCGATCGCAGCCGGCGTCTTCGAGCCCTCCCTCGGACTAGAGCTCCGTCCCGAGGTCGCCGCCCTATCGATGTCAGGATCGAGTTTCATCGTCGCAATGAACGCCCTCATGCTGAAGCGTGCCAGGTTGCCAGCCGCACGGCGCGATTCGAGCTGATTCAAGTCGCGGCTCGGACCGCCCGACGCTGGACGAAGAAAACCGCAAGGCCCAACACGACGAGCCAGCCGAGACCGAGGAGCAGGTCAGACCCGGCGTGAAACTCCGCGGAGAAGGCGCCGTCATACATCACCCGGGAGGGTCCGTAGCCGGGCAGCAGGTCAGCGAAGCGACCGGGGGTGGTATGGAACATCGGGTTCTGCACGACGCCAAGATCCGTGAACACCAAGAAGAGGATCAGGTAGGTGGCGGCGAGCTTGTCGAGGACGGCGCCGGCCAAGGCGCCGATCGCTCCGTAGATCAGCCCGATTAGAACAAGCGCTCCGATCACCGGCGGCCAGGAAGCAGCGCTGAAGTTGAGGGCGGTAACGAGAACCGATACGGCGACAACGAGTGCGGTCGCACAGATAAGGACGAGCAGGCGCGCGAGAACAGTCTCTCCGGGGCGAAAGCCGGCGAGGACGAGGCGGCGGTCGCCCTCCAGCGCGGACTGCATCACGAAGACCCCGACCAACGCGACGACGAACGCGACCACGAGACCGCCCATCCCGGCGCCGTGAAGATCCTGCATCGTCGTCGTCACCACGATCTCCCCGGGCAGGACGATCTGGCGCGGAGTGGGGAGCGTCTCGGCGATGCTGCGCGTAATCACGTAGGCAGGGACGATCATCATCAGGACCAAGACCAGCGGCCTGCGCAGCTGATCGCGAAAGGCCATCGCCGTGGCGGTGCGGGCCCTGGCCGGCATCGCCTAGAGCCTCGTCCGCGCCGCGAACCAGAACGCCGCCAGGGCGACGGCGAGGGCCGCCAGGGCGACGGCGGCCGCACCGATCCAATCTCCGCCTGGAGAGCCCTGGCCGCCCCCCGCGGCGATCAGCAGGTTCGCCGCGTTCCGCGTCGGCGTCACCGCCACCAAGCCGTTGCTCGTCATCTGCGGCCCTGAGAAGGCATCGACCGAAAAGATCAGTACGACCAGGAGCGAGCCCTCGAGCTGACCCTTGACGAACGCGCCGATCAGCGCGCCGATGCCAATGTAGATCGCGGCAAAGGTGAAGATCGCGACCGCGGCATGGAAGGGGTGCCCGATGCCGCTGCGAATCCAAAGGGTGAGGAAGGCAACAGCGCTGACGGTGAGGCCGATGGCAAGCGCGGCGACGATTCGCGACAGAGCAACCCGGACCGGGCCGAGCCCGGCGAGGGCAAGGCGGCGATCGGCACCCCGCGAGGATGAGATCTGAAAAAAGGCGAGCGTCCCCGAGAGAAACGCTGCGGCCCAACCGGCACTGATAGCGGTCGCCGACTGGCTCGCGAGCGTGCCTCCCAACGCCTCGGCGAAGTCCCCGAGGACGCTGGCGAAGATGAGGACGAAGAAGACCGGGATCGCGACGAGCAGAGCGAGGGTCAATGGCGCCCGCAGGTGCTCACGGACGAAGGCGGTGCTGATCGGTAGCGCCTCGCTCACGTCTCGATTCGTCCTTCGCTGAGTTCGTACATACGGTCGAGCCGCTCGCGCTCGGCCAGAAGGTGGGACACGATCAGGATGCCCATGCCGGCGTCGCGGCGGCGCTGGCTCATCTCCCAGAAGCGCAGATAAGTCTCCCAGTCGAAACCGGAGTACGGCTCGTCGAGCAGCAGGAGTTCTGGCTCGTGCATGAGCGAGAGGGCGAGATTGAGCTTCTGGCGGGTGCCGCCGGATAGCTCCTCGATCCGGTAGCCGCGGTACTTGCCGAACTGGAGCTCCTCCAGCAGTCCGGCCACGGATCGATCGCGTTGCGCATCGTCCAGCCCGTAGGCGCGGGCGAACAGCTCGAAGTGCTCGTCGACCGTCAGCTTGTCCCAGAGCATCGGAACCTGCGGGCAGTAGCCAAGTCGCTCCGGGCGCTGCACATCTCCCGCATCGCGCTTCAAGAGACCGACGACGATCTGCATCAAGGTACTCTTGCCAGAGCCGTTCTCGCCGACGAGGCCGACCAGCTCCCCCGCCCGAACCTCCAAGCTGGCTCCCTTGAGCACCTCGATCGTCCGACGCATTGGCCAGATGCCACGGTGAAAGCTCTTCTCGACAGCTTCGACCCGCAGTACCGCGACTCCGCCTGCTCTACCCGCGTCTTCGATGTCGGCTGCCGCACTTGCAGCCATATCTCCTTCGCTCACTAGCTGCCGCGCGACATGGCGAACATCATCAGTCCCATCATCGCAACGCAACCAACGGCAGCGACGATGAATCCGGAGCTAACGGCCCCCGTCGCGACCAGGATCGCCACGATCACCAACATCGGGATGCAGCAGGCGATCATCATCCAGTGGCCGTGACCTCCGTGTCCGCTCTTGCCTTCCTCTCCAGCGGACTGCTCTTGGAGATTTTTCTTGTCGCCCTTATTGAGCATTCGGTGGGGCACGATTAGGTAGGCCTCCTCAGGGACCTGGGCATGTAGCCCAGCTTTCGGTACAGCGGACAGTGACCGAGCGCTCCGGTGACGATCAGGTCGAGGCCGGCGAGGATCAACAAAGCCTCGAGGACGACGACGACCACGCCACTTGCAGCTCCGAGCAGAATCAGGCCGCTGACCACGCCGACCGAGCCGATGAGAAATCGACCAAGCCGCTCCGCTTCGGTGAGATTGATCGTCGGACGTTTCATCTGCTCCACCCCTTCGCTGCGGTCTTCTCCTATGCAGTGTAGGACTTGAGCTTTCAACGCCCTCTACGCTTACCGAATCGGTGCCTTGCATAAATGCCGCAGGATGAGCGAGTAATCGGCCTATGCTGCAGATGGCCGATGGTGTCGGCGATGTCCTTGTCGACGACCTTGAGGGCTGCGCCGAAGCGATCGTCGGACTGCTGACGGATCGCCGGCACGCAGAGGCTCTCGCCCGCGAGAGCGCACGGCGCGATCCGGTCTGCAGGATGGCGATAGCGCCAGCGGCATGAGGGCGGCGGAGCCCGCCGACGGCGCTCTTGGCAAGGAGGAGCTGGGCCGCATCGATGCCTACTGGCGCGCCGCCAACTACCTCTCGGTCGGCCAGATCTACCTGCTCGACAACCCGCTCCTGCGCGAGCCTTTGCGTCCCGAGCACACCAAGTCACGCCTGCTTGGCCATTGGGGGACGACGCCGGGGCTCAACTTCGTCTACGCCCACATGAACCGGGCGATCAAGGCGCACGACCTGAACGCGATCTACGTCACCGGTCCCGGCCACGGCGGCCCCGGCTTGGTCGCGAACACCTATCTGGAGGGCACCTACAGTGAGGTTTATCCCCACATCGGCCCCGACGCCGAGGGGATGGCGCGCCTCTTCCGCCAGTTCTCCTTCCCTGGTGGGATACCGAGCCATGTGGCACCTGAGACTCCGGGCTCCATAAATGAGGGCGGCGAGCTCGGCTACGCGCTCGCGCACGCCTACGGCGCGGCCTTCGACAACCCGGAGCTGTTGGTGTGCTGCGTGATCGGAGACGGCGAGGCGGAGACCGGCCCGCTGGCTGCGAGCTGGCACTCCAACAAGTTCATCAACCCGGCGCAGGATGGAGCGGTGCTGCCGGTGCTGCACCTGAACGGCTACAAGATCGCGAACCCCACCGTCCTCGCCCGCATCACCCGAGCAGAGCTGCGCTCGCTGTTGGAAGGCTACGGCCACGCGCCGCGCTTTGTCGAGGGCGACGATCCGGCGGCCATGCATGAGCTGATGGCCGCCACGATGGATGAAGTCGTGTCCGAGATCGGGGCGATCCAGGCCAGCGCGCGAGAGGGGAACGAGACGGCACGCCCGCCCTGGCCGATGATCGTGCTCGTCACGCCAAAGGGATGGACCGGCCCCAAGACGGTTGACGGCAAAGCGGCCGAGGGGACCTTCCGCTCCCATCAGGTGCCCTTGGCCGAGGTGAGGACGAACCCCGAGCACCTCGCCCAACTCGAGGAGTGGCTACGCAGCTATCGACCCGAGGAGCTCTTCGAGGAGGGTGGCGCTCTACACCGCGACCTGGGCGCGCTGGCACCGCAGGGCAACCGTCGCATGGGCGCCAATCCACATGCCAACGGCGGCCTGTTGCTTCACGATCTCGAGCTGCCTGACTTCCGCGACTACGCCGTCGACCTCCCCTCCCCCGGCGTGCAGATGAGCGAGGCGACCCGTGTGCTGGGCACCTTCCTACGCGACGTGGTGCGGCGCAATCCGCATGACTTCCGCGTGATGGGGCCGGACGAGACGGCCTCCAATCGCCTTGGCGCGCTGTTCGAGGCCACCGACCGTGCCTGGGACGCCGCTCGCCTGCCAACGGACGAGCACCTCGCGCCCGACGGTCGGGTGATGGAGGTCTTGAGCGAGCACATGTGCCAGGGCTGGCTGGAGGGCTATCTGCTCACCGGCCGCCACGGCATCTTCAATTGCTATGAGGCGTTCATCCACATCGTCGACTCGATGTTCAACCAGCACGCGAAGTGGCTGAAGGTGAGCCGGGGGATCCCCTGGCGCCGCCCGGTCGCCTCGCTCAACTACCTACTCAGCTCGCACGTCTGGCGCCAGGACCACAACGGCCTTTCCCATCAGGACCCCGGCTTCATCGACCACGTCGTCAATAAGAAGGCCGAGGTCATCCGCGTCTATCTGCCGCCTGATGCGAACTGTCTGCTGTCGGTGGCCGATCACTGCCTGCGAAGCCGCGACTACGTCAACGTGATCGTCGCCGGCAAGCAGCCCGCCCTCGACTACCTGACGATGGAGGAGGCGATCGCGCACTGCACGCGCGGCCTCGGGATCTGGGAGTGGGCCAGCAGCGGAGCCGGTGAGCCGGACGTCGTTCTCGCCTGCGCCGGCGACATCCCCACGCTGGAGACGGTCGCCGCTGCGGCGATCCTGCGTCGAGAGCTGCCCGACCTGCGGGTGCGGGTGGTGAACGTCGTCGACCTGATGCGCCTTGAGCCACCGAGCGAGCACCCACACGGCATGTCCGACGCCGAGTTCGACGCGGTCTTCACCGATGACCGGCCGGTGATCTTCGCCTATCACGGCTACCCGTGGCTGATCCACCGGCTTACCTATCGGCGCACGAACCACGAGGGATTCCACGTCCGCGGCTACAAGGAGGAGGGCACCACCACCACCCCCTTCGACATGGTGATGCTGAACGACCTCGACCGCTTCCACCTCGTGATCGACGTAATCGATCGGGTTCCCGGGCTCGGGGAGCGCGCAGCTGAGCTGCGCCAGCGGATGGTCGACGAGCGGCTCCACCATCGCGCATACACGCGCGAGTTCGGCGACGATCCTCCCGACGTGCGCGACTGGACCTGGGAGAGCAGCGACGGTGGGGGGCAACCCGCCCAGCATGTCTAACTTGCGCGTACTCGTCGTCAATGCTGGGTCGAGCAGTTTGAAGCTTCGGGTCCTGGGTTCCCTGGATGAAGCGCTGGCTGCTCACGATCTGCCGGCACCTGCCGGCGAGGTCGATCGCGAGTCACTGGCGGAGATCCTCAGCGGCCTCCCTCCGGTCGATGCCGTCGCGCACAGAATCGTCCACGGGGGAGAGCGGTTTCGCGGGCCGGTCCGAATCGATGCCGAGGTCGAGAGCGCTCTTCGGGAGCTCGCCGACCTCGCTCCGCTCCACCAGCGGAAGTCGCTCGCCGCGCTCGACGCGGTGAACGCGGATTTGCCGGCCGTCCCGGCAATCGCCTGCTTCGATACCGCCTTCCACGCCACCATCCCAGCGCCCGCCGCGACCTATGCCCTTCCAGCAGCCTGGCGCGAGCGCTACGGCCTGCGCCGCTATGGCTTCCACGGACTGTCCCATTCCTACGCGGCGCGACGCGCAGCCGAGATATTGGGAAGCGAGGAGCTGCGGCTGGTCACCTGCCACCTTGGCTCTGGCGCCTCGCTCGCCGCCGTGCGCGCCGGACGCTGCCTCGACACGACGATGGGGTTCACCCCGCTGGAGGGCCTCGTAATGGCTACCCGTTCGGGCTCCGTCGACCCCGGCCTCCTGCTGTGGCTACTCGAGCGCAAAGCGACGACCGCGCCGGAGATGGCCAAGGCGCTGGAGCGCGAATCGGGATTGCTTGCCCTTGCCGGAACCGCCGACATGCGAGAGGTCGTCTCTGGCGCTGATCGAGGTGAGGAGCGCTCCCAACTGGCGCTCGACGTGTACATCCACCGCCTCAAAGCAATGATCGCCTCGATGGCAGCCGCACTCGGAGGCCTCGATGCACTCGTCTTCACGGGCGGTGTTGGCGAGAACTCTCCTGCGGTTCGCGCTGCGGCGGCCGATGGGCTGGCCTTCCTCGGCCTTTCGATCGACGCCGACCGGAACAAGGCGGCCCACTCCGACACTGACATCGGCGTCGCCGATCTAGGAGCGTCTGTGCTGGTAGTCGAGTCTCGCGAGGATCTTGAGATGGCTCGGCAGCTTCGCTCTCTCGGTATCTGATGCTCTAAGTCCTACAGTCCGTAATGGATCTCGCGCGATTCGGTCGCCGTGTTTTCTCCTACAGTCTGTAGGATTAGCTCGATGAAGCTCGTTCTTCGATCCGCCGCGGTCGTGCTCTCCGTCGCAGCCCTAGGGGGCGTGAGCAGCGCCTCGGGCGCGATGGCGACCAAGACCGACGGGGCATTCGCCAGGCAGATGCAGGCACATCACTCAATGGCAATTCAGATGGCGATGATGGCCACCGAGGAGGGCGAACACAAAGCGGTCAGATCCACGGCGCGCAACATCGTCAAGCGCCAGCGGCACGAGATCGACCGCCTGATGAGGATCGCGGAGCGGCGTGACATCGCGCCCAGCGCGACCCACGGCAACACGCAGACGGTCGACGACCTCGCCACGCTCGGCTTGACGAGGAGGAAGGCCGGCATGCACACGGACATGACCGGGCTTCACGGCGCCAACCCCTTCGACCGAAGGTTCATCGAGATGATGGTGCCCCACCACGAAGGGGCGCTTCGCATGGCCAGCGCCGAGCTCAAGCGCGGCAAGGTCGGCGAACTGCGGGCGATTGCCCGCTCGATCGTGGAGTCGCAGGCCGAAGAGATTCGCCAGATGAAGAAGTGGCGGGCGACTTGGTATGGCTCCCAACCCCGAGAAGGAAGCGTGCCGACGCGCTAAACCTCCGCGCCGATAGCCGGCGATTTCGATTCTCGCTCTTCTATTGAGCTGCTGCTTGCTCGGCCGGGGCGGCGTCGTGTGGCAGCATTACCTCCGCCGCTTCGTCGGGGGTCAGATCGGGATAGAGCACGCGGATCACCCCGATCGCTACGACCCCGCCGAGGAGCTGCACGAGGACGAAGGCCGGCACCGACGCCGGGGCGATGCCGGCGAAGGTGTCGGAGAACATGCGCCCGACGTCGATCGCCGGGTTGGCGAAGCTGGTCGAGCTGGTGAAGAAGTAGGCCGAGCCGATGTAAGCGCCGACGGCGGCCGGCGCCAGGTTGCCGCGCCCGCTTCGCGCCAGGGCAAAGATCACCAGCAGCAGACCGAGAGTGGCGATCACCTCGGCGAACAGGTGCGAGCCCGAGGCGCGATGGGTGGTCGCGATGCTGATCGCCGACAGGTCGAACATCAGATTGGCGACGACCGCCCCGGTGATGCAGCCGGCGACCTGGGCCGGGATGTAAGCGAAGGCGTGGCGCCAGCGTAGACCGCCGAAGGCGGCGTCAACCAACGAGACGACCGGGTTGAAGTGGGCGCCGGAGACCGGGCCGAACATGAGGATGAAGGTGAACAGACCCGCCGCCGTCGCCGCCGCGTTCTCGAGGAGCTGGAGGCCGGTGTCGCCGGGTGAGAGTTGTGCGGCGGCGATCCCCGAGCCGACCACGGTGGCGGCTAGGAAGGCGGAGCCGAGGAACTCGGCGAACAGACGTCGGGGCAGTGGTGCTTTGCTCATCGGACCGGCTCCAGCTCCTTGCAGGTATCGGCAAGCAGACACTCGCGGACCCGGCGCCGGGCCAGAGTCAGGAGGTGGCTGCGAATCGGCACGTCGTCGTAGTCGGAGAGAACCGCGTCGGTGCAGGCACGGATCACCGCAGGATCGCGGTCAGCCTCGAACTCCTCGACGAGCTGCGGAAGCAGGGTCGCCAGGCGACTCGCGTGCGCGGTCCTGTCGTTGCGGATCTGATCGGAGCGCTCGCCGACCAAGTCCTCGACCATTCCCGCGATCTGGTCGCGGATCTGGCGAACGTCCTCCAGAGACTTGCCGTCTGGATCAGCTACGTCCCAGTCCTCAACGATGGTCGGCACATACGGGCAGCGCCCGCCACAGGCGAGCGTGATCGCCCAGTCGGCGTGCAGCTGCATCTCCACCGTCAACTTCTTCGGGCGGCGATCAGCAATGTCGATTCCGACCTCGCGCATCGCCTCGACCACGACGGAGTGAATGCGATGCGCGGGCTCCGATCCGGCGGACTCGGCGCGAAGGTCGTCGGGCGCGTAGCGCTCGAAGAACGCCTGCGCCATCTGCGATCGGCCGGCGTTCTGGGTGCAGACGAACAGCACGTACTTCATCGCCGCTGGCCTCCTTGCTCCGGTCCGCCCGTCATCTAGCGCCGATCCTAAGCATTGACAAACGTGATTTCAATAGATATATGTAAATAGATGACTGTCGATCTGGAGCTGTCCCCGAAGACCAAGCGTCCCGCTGGCGAGCCGTGCTGCGAGCCGGTCGTCTACCCCGACGTGGCGCGCGAGCAGGCCGAGCGCCTGGCGATGGTCGCCAAGGCACTCGGCGACCCGATCCGCCTTCAGCTCGTAGACGTGCTGCGAAAGCACGCCGGCAAAGTCTGCGTCTGCGAGCTGGTGCCCCTCTTCGACCTCTCCCAGCCCACTGTCTCCCATCACCTCAAAAAGCTGCGCGAAGCGGGCATCGTCGGCTCCGAGCGGCAGGGGCTTTGGGCCTACTACTACGTGATCCCCGATTCCCTGGAGGAGTTCTCCGCATGGCTGAGCTGACCGAATCCACCGACGACGCCGCGACCTCAACCTGCTGCGCCCCCGAGCAGCAGGCCGACTGCTGCGAGCCCTCCGACAAGGCCGAGTGCTGCGAGCCCGAGTCCTCGAGCTGTGGCTGCTCGGCCGGCCAGGGCGAGGGCGAGGAGATTCGCGAGGCGGTCCGCTCTCGCTATGCCGAAGCCGCCGAAAGCGTCACCGCCGAGGACAGCGCCTCGTGCTGCGGTACCGGCGCCGTTCTCGGCGACCAGGAAGCCCAGGTCTTCGGCGCCGGCCTCTACGACGAGGGCGAGCGCGGCGAGCTTCCCGACACCGCGACGATGGCCTCGCTCGGCTGCGGCAACCCCACCGCCGTCGCGGAGCTGGGCGCCGGGGAAACGGTGCTCGACCTCGGCTCGGGCGGCGGTATCGACGTGCTGCTCTCTGCCAAGCGGGTCGGCTCGACCGGCAAGGCATACGGGCTCGATATGACCGACGAGATGCTGGCGCTGGCTCGCGAGAACCAGCGCAAGGCCGGGGTCGAGAACGTCGAGTGGCTGCGGGGGGAGATCGAGGCGATCCCCCTCCCGGCCGAGTCGGTCGACGTGGTGATCTCCAACTGCGTAATCAACCTCTCCGGGGACAAGCCGCGCGTGCTGGCAGAGGCGGCGCGAGTGCTGCGGCCCGGCGGGCGCTTCGCCGTCTCCGACGTGATCGCCGACGAGGACATGGACGAGGCGACGCGAGCCGACATGGCGCAGTGGACCGGCTGCATCGCCGGGGCGCTGACGCGGCGCGAGTTCGAGCGGGCTCTGCTCGACGCCGGTCTGGAGGACGTCGAAATCACCGAGACCCATCGGGTCCACGACAGCGCTGCCTCGGCGATCATCCGAGCGCGCAAGCCGAGCTGACGAGATGGCAAACGCACTTTTCGTCTGCCTCCACAACGCCGGTCGCTCGCAGATGAGCCAGGCGCTTTTCGAGCGTGCCGCGGACGGCCGCCACGAGGGTCGCTCGGCGGGCACCACTCCCGGCGAGCGCGTCCACCCCGAGGTCGTGGAGGTGATGTACGAGCTGGGGATCGACCTGGCCGACCGCAAGCCGAAGCTCCTCTCGACCGAGGACGCCCAATGGGCTGACGTGGTGGTGACGATGGGCTGCGGCGACAAGTGCCCCTACGTGCCCGGCGTCCGCTACGTCGATTGGGACCTACCCGATCCGAAGGGCCAGCCGGTCGAGGTCGTCCGCGCGACCCGCGACGAGATCGAGCGGCGGGTCACGGTGCTGGTCGAAGAACTCGACCGGGGCTAGCGAAAAGCTCTGTGCGGTGGCGCGCGCGAGGTCGGATAGCTTTCCCAAATGAGGCTTTCGAAAACGGTGCCCGCCTTGCCCGTCCAAGACATCTCGGCTGGTGCGACGTTCTATCGGGATCGGCTGGGCTTCACCATCGCCTACGCCGACGACGGCTTTGCGAAGCTTCGGCGAGACGACGCTGAGCTGCACCTTTGGGTGGCGAACGACGCGAGCTGGAAGCATCGCCCCGACTTTGCTGGGGAGCCGATCTGTAGCGGAGCCGAGAGCTTTATCGCCGGGACGGCAAGCTGTCGCATCGAGGTCGACCAGATAGACGACCTCTACGCCGAGATGAAGGAGTCATCGGTCCTGCATCCCAGCGACGCTGGCTGCGGCGCGCAGGACACTGAGTGGGCCACCCGCGAGTTCGCCGCCCTGGACCTCGAGGGCAATCTGCTCACTTTCTTTCGCCGGGTATAGGCGACCGCGCGGCCGCCCTCCTCGCTGCCGCCTTGGCCTGGCCGCTGCTGGGAGGGCAGCGGTCGATCCTTCCTAGCTTCCGGGCGAGACCTCGATCTGGAGCGGCTTCGGCGCGGCGACAAACAGGGCGCAGCTCTCCAGGGAATCGCAGCCGCAGTCGCTTGCGGTCGTCAGCCACTCGCGCATCGCTTGAGCCCGCGCGATCAGCGCATCGACCTCTGGCAGCTTGCGGTCAGCAAGTGCGCGGAGCTGCTCATGGGCGGGCGCGCCCTCGTCGATCGAGGTGAGCAGGACGCCGACCTCCTCCAACGAGAAGCCCGCCTGTTTTGCCACGTCGATGATCCCGAGGCGCTGCACCGTCTCCTCAGTGAAACGGCGCTGACCGCTGACCCTCTCGGCCTCGGGCAAAAGCCCTTTGCGCTCGTAGAAGCGGATCGCCGAGACGCTGGACTCGGACCTCTCCGCGACCTCACCGATGCTGAGCGTTGCGTCTTCCATCTCGATTTCTCCTTGACCTAAACCCAGGTTCAGGTTCAACACTAGCGGTGCGACAACCCCCACCCCCAAGGAGCTCGAATTGACCGAAGCGCTACCGATCGCCTGCTCGCTCAACGCAGGCGACCTGAAACAGCGGCTCGCCGCGATCACCGAGATCGGCGAGGAGAGCCTGATCGACCACGAGACTGACGGAGGGCGCCACCTCCTGCGCTTTCGCTCTGACGCCGAGACGCGCAAGCGGCTCAAGGAGATCGTCGCCGCCGAGGCGGAGTGCTGCTCGTTTCTCGATCTCGCCTTGGAGGAGCGCGGCGGAACGCTGATCCTCTCCGTCGCGGCACCCCAGGACGGGCAGCTGGTGGCCGACGAGCTGGCGGCTGCCTTCGCCGGGGTTTCGGCATGAGCGGCGGCGAGCAGTCTTCGGGACGCGCGACGCTGCTTGGCGGCGGCGCGGCCGTGCTGGCTGCTCTCTGCTGCTTCGCTGGGCCGGCGATCCTCGGTGCGGTCGCCGGCGCGACGATCGGCAGCACGCTCGGGATCGTCGCCGCAGTCCTCTGCGCCGCCGCGGTGGCGGTGGTGGTCGCCTTGCTCCTGCGACGTCGCCAGGGCAAGGGAGCACCCGGATGCTGAGCCAGCGGTCACTACTCGCGGCGATCATCGTCCTCGCCACCGTGTTGTTCGTGGTCGGCGTCAGCATCGAGCGCTCCGAGGGCCCCCACGACGAGGAGCCGAGCGCCGCACACGTCGAGGCGGGAGAGGGCGAGGGATCGGAGGCGGGTGAGGGCGCCGCTCACGAGGAGGGCGAGGCATCGGCGGCTGCCGAGGGCACCGACCATGAGGAGACGGGCGAGGACGAGAAGGTGCTCGGCGTCGACCTGGAGTCGACGCCGAGCATCGTGCTCGCCGCCCTGGTCTCGCTCGCGCTGGCGCTGGGTGCATGGTTGCGGCCGGACTCCGCAGCGCTACTCGGCTTTGTTGCCCTGGCGATGCTCGCCTTCGCCGTCTTCGACATTGCCGAGATCGGCCACCAGATCGAGGAGTCGGAGGCAGGGCTGGTCGTGATCGCCGCGCTGGTCGCGGGTCTGCATCTCGCAGCAAGCGCGGTGGCCTTCACGATGCGGCGGCAGCTGGAGAAGTCCCCTGGGTAGCCGAGCGGTGTCGGCCGCGACTGCGACGATCCGGCCGTGACCGGGAAGTCGATCGCCCTGTTCGTCGCCGCCGCCCTCGCCGAGATCGGCGGTGCCTACCTCGTCTGGATTGGCCTGCGCGACGACAAGGGCGCGTTGTTCGTCGTGCTCGGCGTCATCGCGCTCGGGCTCTACGGCGTTGTCGCCACCTTCCAGCCGAGTAACGAGTTCGGGCGCGTGCTGGCCGCCTACGGCGGCGTCTTCATCGTCGGCTCGATCGCCTGGGGCGCGGCATTCGACGGATTCC
>Ga0164241_10001335_pt1 | contig 31278 bp, 28 predicted proteins | sample OricomyardsoilBY_FD_108780 | JGI IMG/M metagenome (GOLD analysis project Ga0164241, IMG submission 108780) | Backyard soil microbial communities from Emeryville, California, USA - Original compost - Back yard soil (BY) | ecosystem: Environmental > Terrestrial > Soil > Unclassified | place: USA... | reverse complement strand
GGGCATCATCATCCTGATAGAATTTTTTGCCCGGCCACTCTTCCTTGCACTTTATGCCAAAGTGATTATTTGCTTTTACCGACAGGTCTGATTTTCCGCAGCCCGATTCAAGGATGCCTTGCGCTAAAGTGATGGATGCAGGTATGCCGGTGCGTACCATTTCAGCAACGGCTATATCCTTATAGGTTGCTACATAGTTTTGAATATCCTGACGTTGCTGGCTAAATACTTGGCCCGCAAGCAGCATAAATAATAAGGCTGTTAAATGCTTTCTCATACACAGTATTTTCCAATTACGAAGCTACCGCTGTTGTGTACCTTATTTAACGTAATATACGTACCGTATGTTGTTGATTACACCAGTTTTTGTGCAATATTTAGTCCATCGCGCAAGGGCAATATGTAGGTTTGTACACGTATATCATCCGCAACCTTTTGGTTATAGCCGTCAATTGCTAAAGTGTCTTTGTCTTTTTTGTCCTTAACAACCTTGCCGCTCCATAATACGTTGTCGGCTATTATGTAGCCACCCTTACGTACTTTATCAAATATTAAGTCGTAGTAAGTGCTATAGTTCTGTTTATCAGCATCAATAAAAACAATGTCGAAGGTTTCCTGAATATCAGGAATGATGGCTCGTGCATCCCCCGATAATTTCTTCACTTTGTTTTTCAGGTTTGCTTTCTCGAAATACTTCATGTTCATCTCCGTTAATTCGTCATTTACATCTATGGTGTATAGTATTCCGTCTTCAGTTAAACCTTTTGCCAAGCATATAGCTGAGTAACCTGTAAAGGTGCCGATTTCAAGAATTCGTTTTGGCATCATCATCAGGCTAATCATTTCTAATAATTGACCCTGTATGTTACCCGAAAGCATTTGCGGGCTTGGTACTTTTAAGTGTGTTTCGCGCGATAACTCTTGCAGTACTTTATCTTCGGGTGCCGATTTATCGGCAATATATTTTTCTAACTCCGGGCTTAGATTATCTATCATATCAATTCACGTTTTTGCATTTCGTCTAAAATAATTTTAAACCAAAATGAGTATTCACCCGCCCGGGTTTCCATATCCTTTAATACATCTGCGGGTTGCATCCATTTTACTGAAGCTACCTCGTTGCGATTATATTCAAAACTGCCATTATATATGCCTGTAAATACCGAGTCGTATTCATATTCGGTTAAGCCGCTTTTATCGTCGTGTGCTTTGTATATAAATTGAAATTCTTCGCGTAACGGAATTTTTATCCCCAGCTCCTCATACAATCTACGTTCGGCAGCTTCTTTAAACCCTTCATCTTTACGTGGGTGGCTGCAGCAGGTGTTGCTCCATATACCGGCCCAATGATATTTTGTAAATGCACGTTGCTGTACCAGGATTTCACCCATTGCATTAAATATTATTACACTTATTGCACGGTGTAGTAACCCTTTTTTGTGGGCTTCCAGTTTACCCATATAGCCAAGTATTTCATTGTGCTCATCTACTAATACTACTTGTTCTTCTACTTCTAAATCTTCCATAATTCTCAATTTATTATTTCTTAAACCACGATGAATACATCACGTAGTTATTACTAATTCGCTCAATTAACGTACTGAAGTTTTCCTTATCTACGTTCTTTACCTTTTTAGCAGGAGTGCCTGCGTATATGCTGCCCGGCTCAACTATTGTATTTTCAAGCACCACTGCACCTGCTGCTATAATTGAGTTTTCGCCTATTACAGCGTGGTCCATTACTATGGCGCCCATACCTATTAATACATTATCGTGTATAGTGCACCCGTGTACTATTGCGCGGTGGCCGATTGATACATTATTGCCAATATTTACCGGTGCCTTTTGATAGGTACAATGTATTATGGCGGCATCTTGTATATTTACTTTGTTGCCTATTCGTATGTAGTGTACATCGCCACGAACTATTGCATTAAACCATATACTACAATCTTCACCAGTTTGTACATCGCCAACTACTGTGCAGTTATCTGCTAAATATATATTGTTGCCAAACTGTGGCTCTTTTCCATTTACGGGTAACACTAATGCCATACTGCAAGATTAAAACTTTACTTCAACATCTAAATCCCATCCGCCTTTAAGTGTGTAACTATCAGCTACTATATATATTTTTTCAGGTTGTTGTTTTTTCAATAAATTACCTGTATCCCAATGGCCATTGTTATTTACATCGTTAAGTACTGCAAAATGGTATACACTAGCAGGAAGATTCGGTATTTCAACTTTCTTTTCTGTTTCCTCTTTCAACGTATATTGACGAACTACATTATTATTCACATCCAATAATTTTATCAAGTAATTTTTCCCCGGGGTTTCATTTTTAAGCGTAAGTTTTATGTTGCCGTATAGGTCTTTACTGTTCGTCTTAAAATGCCATTCTATTCTTTTGTTCCACAGGCCGAATATGTCGAGAAACATTGAATCTGGAATTACCAAAGTATAACCCGTATTTTCTGTCCGCTCAAAATTAAGGGTATAAAGTTGTGTTGTATCCTCAGATGCTGTTAAAGGTACAGTTGTTCTTTTTTCAGTTGAATCCTCAACAACTTCAGCCTGTTTTAAATCGTTTATCCTTACCATTGGCCTATTAAAGTTTATTTTAAGCGCTCCATACAGCCTTTGTATATTTATATTTTCTTTACTTTCTCGTCCTGAAGCTTCTATATTTGACTGATTTACAATAGTTAATGGATATTTCATAGCCTGCTCCATGGTATCCTTGCTAATAAATTTTAATTCGATTCTAGTGGTGTCTAAAACCGTATCATTCGCTGTTGTAAAAAGCGTATCCTTTTGTATATAATAATTAGAATACCAATAATTTAGAGTGTCTTTTGTTTCATTATAGAATACTTTATTAGTATTTGTACCTATTTCGCCCGTTAAATTAAAGTTGTTTATAGTGCCATTATATACAATTTGAAGCATACCTGCCTGAACACTTTTAACACTTTGAATAGAAACCTTTTTAACCTCCTCAGTAAAAATTGTAAAATCGGCTTTTGCTGGTATGGTATCTGTTAGGTCAATTAGGCTATCAATAAAGCCAATTAACTCATTCGGTTGATCGTAGATGTAATTGAAGTTTTGATCTTTCAAAGCATACATATTGTATTTGTCTGCTTTAACATTGTTGATTTGGTAGGTACCCGCTTTACTTGTTTTAGCAAAGTATATTGGCTTTTGATGTTGCACTGCATTGCTCGAGTCTTTCGGATATAGGCCTACAACTATACTTTCGGCCGGCGTTCCATCGCTTGCCAATATTACTTTTCCGCTTACACTCTGCGAGTCAATGTAGTCGCCGGTTGAGAATACGTAAGTGAAGTTCGGCGCTATGTTACCGTTGTTTAAATCCTTGATGTCGTCGCCAAAATTAATGGTGTATGTGGTGTTTGGCAACAGTACAGTACGCAATTTTATAACTAATGTCTTTCCGTGCATGCCATATATGGGTGGCTTATCCATTGGTGGCGATATCAACGTTTGTGAAAAGCTACCTTGCTGTATAAATTCATTGAAGGTTATCTCAATTTTATTGCTGCTAAAGTGCGTGCTGTAGTTTGCCGGGCTCGCCTGTTTCATTACGGGTGCTTCTTTATCTTCCTTACCACCGGTAGGGGCGCTTTCGGTGGCACAACCGTATAATAAAACGCTAAAGGCTACCATATATAGTAGCCTGTAATAGTTTCTGCTCATATTTTTACCTGTGGCTTTAGCCATTTATTTGTTTTTACCTGCCCATATGCACCAATAGTACCGAAACATCGGCTGGTGAAACCCCGCTTATACGACTTGCCTGCCCTAAACTGGTTGGTTTTACCTTGCTAAGCTTAATGCGGGCCTCCATACTAAGCGATTTTATTTGGTGATAGTCGTAATCTGCCTTTAAACTAATGTCCTCAAGCCTTGTCATCTTATTTACCAGGTCTAACTCTTTCTCAATATAGCTTTCGTACTTCATTTCTATCTCGGCACACTCTATTATCTCGCTATCATACTGGTTCAGAAACTCATTTAAGGGCTTTATTCCCCTTCTTAATAGCTCAATACCTACCTGCGGACGGGTAATTAGCTTGTCTAACTTGCTTTTTTGGGCCAAAACATTCGTCCCTACCTCTTCTAACAATGTATTTACTTCGGTAGGATCAACGCGGTATTCAGTAAAAAATTCTCTTATCGCCTGTACAGCAGCTTTTTTCTGCAACATTTGGGTGTATCTGCCCTCATCGGCAAGGCCCATTTTATATCCCAGCTCTGTAAGGCGCAGGTCGGCGTTATCCTGCCTAAGTAGTATCCTATATTCTGCCCTGCTCGTAAACATTCGGTAGGGTTCTTCGGTTCCTTTGGTAATTAAATCGTCAATTAATACCCCAATATATGCCTCCGAACGCTTTAAAATGAACGGATTTAGCTCAAAAGCATGGTTATGGGCGTTAATTCCGGCCATTAATCCCTGACATGCAGCTTCTTCGTAGCCTGTAGTACCGTTTATTTGCCCCGCAAATAATAAACCTTTCACCAATTTGGTTTCAAGGGTTTCGGTTAGCTGTGTAGGGGGGAAATAATCGTATTCAATGGCATAACCCGGGCGGAACATCTTCATATTTTCAAAGCCGGGTACTTTTATAAGGGCTTTATACTGCACATCTTCGGGTAAGGAGGTCGAAAATCCGTTTACATATATCTCCACCGTATTCCATCCTTCAGGCTCAACAAATAACTGGTGACGGTCCTTATCGGCAAAGCGATCTATTTTATCCTCCACCGAAGGACAATAACGGGGGCCTAAACCCTGTATACGCCCGCTAAACATGGGGCTTTTATCAAATCCCGTCCTTAAAATGTCGTGTACTTCCTGATTGGTATAGGTAATCCAACAGCACAATTGCTTTTTAGTGCCATCCTTAAAGGGGTTTAATCCTTTTTTGTAAGAGAAACCGACTACCTCCTCATCCCCTTCTTGCCTCTCCATCTTCGTATAATCTAAACTACGGCCATCTATACGCGGAGGGGTTCCAGTTTTCATTCTGCCCGCCTCAAAGCCCAGTTCAATTAGCTGTTCGGTAATGCCGTGTGCAGCCTTTTCACCTGCACGGCCACCGCCAAAGTTCTTTTCGCCTATGTGTATTAACCCGTTTAGGAAAGTGCCATTGGTTAGCACTACAGCCTTGGCGTGTATTTCTAAACCCATGGAGGTGCGTATTCCGTTTATCCGCCCATCTTTAACCAATAGGCCTGCTACCATATCCTGCCAAAAATCTACGTTAGGCGTTTGTTCTAATAGCTGCCTCCACTCGGCAGCAAACAACATGCGGTCGTTTTGGGTACGGGGGCTCCACATAGCAGGCCCTTTACTGCGGTTTAGCATTCTAAACTGCACCATACTTTTATCGCTTACAATACCGCTGTAGCCGCCCAGTGCATCAATTTCGCGCACTATTTGCCCCTTGGCAATACCGCCCATGGCAGGGTTGCAACTCATTTGGGCAATGGTTTGCATATTCATGGTTACCAGCAAAACGCTGCTGCCCATGTTGCCTGCCGCTGCTGCGGCTTCGCAACCGGCATGCCCTGCGCCCACTACTATTACATCATATTGTTTAAACATAAGGCCCCTCCCAACCCTCCCCGAAGATGAGGGCATTGTTTTATTATGAACCGCAAAGGTAAGCAGTGTGCATAGATAATACTATAGGCTTATCCTCTTATTTGGGTGGGTATGTCCTATCAATAGTTAATAGTTCCACGTAGAACAGTTTAGTTGATAGTTGTGGGTTGTTAGTTGCGTGTAGTAAATTGTTCCACATGGAACAAAACGCGTAAAAAATTGATTGTCAGGAATATATGTAAATGTTGATTTGCAGCCCTACGATTGATATAAACTGAACCTATGCAGCCATATATCCTCAATTTTACGCATTTCGGCTTGTTGGGCTTTGGTCTTATCCTTATATCCTAACAGGTGCAGTATGCCATGAAATATAACGCGGTACAGCTCGTGGTTAAATTCGGTTTTTAATTGGCGGGCGTTATCGGCCACGCGGTCGATGCTGATATATATTTCTGCCTGTACGGTTTTTTCGGTAGGTGCGTTAAGCGGAAAAGTAATGATATCGGTATAGTAGTCGTGCTGCAAAAACTGACGGTTAATATTCAGCAAATAATCGTCGGTGCAAAACACATAGCTAACCTGCAGTTTTTTGCCCGCAGTGGTTAAAGCCTGTTGGGCCATAAATTTTTTAAGTAAGGTGCCGGCGGGCACCGTAAATTTTACATCGGCTTTATGAAACGTAACAGGCATAGCGCGAAAGTAGCAAATAAGTAATTTAGCAACAGATGGCAGATGTGCATACCAAAGAGCAACGGAGTTATTAAGTGAAATAAAAAATATCTTTGAAGCACACACATCCTATACATACACCATGACTAAAGATAACTGGACAAGGGAGCAAACAATTGTTGCCTTAAATCTTTATTGTAAAATACCTTTTAATAGGGTTGCCTCAAAGCATCCTGATATTATGGAGGTCGCAAAAATAATTGGACGCAGCCCCAACGCTGTAAAAATGAAAATTGGAAACTTTGGGAGCTTTGACCCAGAGTTAAAAAGAAGGGGGATTGTTGGCTTGGCAAATACAAGTAATCTTGATAAGGAAATTTGGGCTGAGTTTAATAGCGATTGGGATGGGCTTGCCTATGAAAGCGAAAAGCTACTTGCAAAGTTCACCAACAAGACAATTGAAGAGGTTTCTAAAATTGAAACAGCGGACCTGCCTATTGGGAAAGAGCGAGAGGCAATAGTTAGGGTTCGAGTGAATCAAAGTTTTTTTAGAGCAACAATTCTTTCATCGTATAATATGAAATGTTGCATTACAGGCTTGTCGATGCCAGAGCTATTAGTTGCGAGCCACATTGTACCTTGGGCTAAAGACGAAAAAAATAGATTAAATCCACATAACGGACTTTGTCTAAATCCAATTCACGATAAGGCTTTCGATAAGGGATTGATTACTGTTACTCGAGATTATAAGATTAAAGTTTCAAAAAGTTTTGAGAAGAAACAAATTGATAACGCCTTAACGGATTTGATTCTTAAATATGATAATGCCCCGCTTATTGTCCCCGATAAATTTATGCCTGACCAAGATTTTTTGAGCTACCACCAGAAGCACATTTTCCGCAAATAAAACAATTTCCTCATTTTAGTAACGTGTCTTAAAAGCGGTTGTGGCTGCGAAAAGAGATGCCGATTTTTGTATGTAAAAAAGTGTATGAATATTCAAGATGCACCCATTTCGCCAAAAGTTAAAGCATTCTTAAATGTGCTACTGTATAAAATTTTAAAATCGAAACAAAAGAATGATATTACAATTAGGATAAGTGATCCTAATGCATTTTTACAGCCTTCGCTTGGCTTTAGTGTAAAATCTCAACTTGGAGGAGCGTCAACTTTGGTAAATGCAAGTGGCGAAACAAATTTTGTTTTTAATGTTAAAGGGGCAAAATTAAATCCTGAAACAATTAGTGAAATTAATCACCAAAAAAAGTATAAAAGTAAGCTAGACATAATTAAAAAATTTGGTGCAAGTTTAGAGTTTGAATGCGTAGAAAGCGAAATCTTTAAAACAAATCTCCAGGTTGTAAATCATCATCTGGATTTAATCTTCGCCAAAATATTACTTCTATACTACAAGGGAGAAAATAAAATAACAAATACAATACCTAATTATGTAGATAAAGTAGCAGATGAAAATCCTTTAGGTTATAACTTAACACTTAATTCGGATATGTATAAAATGATGATGAAAGCATTTTTAAAAGATTATGCTTTGGGTATGCGGGCTGGTACAGTTTGGAAACGAGAATATGAGGCAACTGGAGGTTATATTGTTGTAAGACCAGACGGAGAATTAATTTGTTACCACTTTTATTTTGCCAAGGAGTTTGAAGAATATTTATACCATAATACTAAAATGGATACACCATCGGGTAGTAAGCATGGAGTTGGCGTGATATATGAAGAACGTGGCCAACAAAAAATGAGATTAAGCCTACAAATACGGTTCATTAAATAGCCCTACCCACTCCCCCATTTAAATCATCCCCTCGGCTGACGAGTATCATGCAATTAGGACAAACCTGTCCGTAACTTTGCCGTATACTTAAGTGAGGGGTTTAGTATTTAGTTTCTTAATCACGTTTAATAGTAATAAAGAGTTTTTGGTTACGCCTTTAAAGGCAGTTTAGTTTTAGGGGTACCTGTGGGAAAAGGGTACCCCGATTTTTACACTTTTTAGCAAGCCGTTTAGCAATGTGGCACGGCAATGGCAGTACATAGTTTAATACAGTTTTATAACCTGCATATACATAAATAAGGTGGCCAAAAAAAGCCGCTAACAAGGGGTGCCTGAGGAACGGGCGCCCTTCGTTGTTTTAGGTAAGTATTACTTGTTTTTATTTTGCCCCGAAGCCACTACATCGGTAATCCATTTGGGCAAAAGCAAACTGCCCAATGCTATGTACAAATAGTAATTGTAAAGCCGCCATACTAAGGCTACGGCGGCAGCTAAGCCTCCGGGTATAAACTCGCAGTTCATAGCCATAAAGCCCATTTCGGCCAGGCCGCTTGCGCCGGGTGTGCTGGGTATAACCAAAAACACCCACAGCACATATTGGCGGGCAAAAATTTGAAGCATGTTTAACGGTACATTACTAAACGCAAAAAGCAGTGCATTGGCTAAGGCGTAGCGCGCCATCCAGTTAATAAAGGTGGCTGTAACCATGCGGGCCCAAAACCATAAGTTTTGTTGCTTGTATTCATGCGAGGTAATTTCAATTTCATCGCCTAAGTATATTAACCCGTTGCGGAAATATTTGGCTATGCGCCATTGTGCCACGTGGTGGAAAAACTTTTTGGTAGTGTGTGGCAGCACAAATAATGCAATACCAAAAAATAAAGCGGCGCCTGCAAAAGCCAAATAGCCTATCCAAGCTTTATCAACTAAGCTGCGCACACCTTGCAATACGGTGTGGCCTGCTAAGTCGGGGCAGTTGGCCGATACTACAAACATTTGTTTGCCCAGCACAAAATACAATAGGCTAAACACCACCACAAAGGCAACGTTATCTAAAAACGTGTTGAGCATAACGGCAGCAGTGCCGCGGCCCAAACTTATGCCCTCGCGTTTCATTAAAAAAAATGCAAACGCTATACCCCCCACCGAGCCGGGCGTAATGGCCGAACCAAACTCCCATAGTATTACAATGCGAAGTACGCTGCGCCAACTTAGTTTTTCGCCGGTGCTAAGGCGCACCTTATACATAAAAGCAAAATCGCGGATTACTACGGTAAGGGCTGCTATTAATAAGCCAACTAACAAGTGGTAGTTAAAGTTAATTTGCCGTAAACTTTCGGGTTTAATGGTGGTGGCAATAAAGTAGCCCGATATGCTAACACCAAAGGCTACGCCGAGCGCAATTTTCCACCATTGTACTTTGGGTAAGGTATCGGCGGTTTGGCTCATGCGGTAAAGATATAGATTGTTAGCAGAGCAGTAGCGGCAAAAAAATGAATTGCCATTGCGAGGAGCACCGAAGAGTCGGCGCGACGAAGCAATCTTTATAGATAATTGCGAATAGAAATTTAATTGAAGATTGCTTCTCCGCCTGCGGCGAGATCGCAATGACAACTATACTTAATTTTCCTGACCGTCTAAAACAACGGCTTCGCGGTCTTCGGGGTCGCGGCCTTCCACCCAAAAGTTGTTGTAGCCATCGCCTATGGTAATTTGTATTTTTTGTTCCTGTATCAACTCAAGCATACTTAAAAAAACGAAGATGCCATGCACGCGGTTTTCAACGCCCTCGAACACTTCTTCAAACTTCATTTTTTGTCCGCTGTGTAGCTTTTCAATCAGCAACATTTTTTCGCCCCTAATGGTGTAAGGTGGGGTTTCAACGGTGTGTACTACTTTATTCTTTTCGCGATCAAAACGGTCCAACACATTTTGGAAAGCCTTTAGCAACCTGAAAATGGTTAGGCTTTGCATTTCGTGTTCGGTTTCAAACAGGGCTGCAATTTCTTTGTTTTCGTTTAGTACGTTACCGCGCTTGGCAATGCTTTGGCGGTCTTCCTCCAGCTTGCGAAGGCTATCAGTAGCTTCTTTGTATTTTTTGTATTCAATCAGTCGGCTTACTAATTCTTCGCGCGGGTCAATTTCAATACCTGTTTCAGGGTCAAGCTCGCGGCGCGGTAACAGCATTTTGGCTTTAATACGCATTAGCGTAGCGGCCACCAAAATAAACTCGCTGGCTACCTCAATGTTCAGGTTTTCCATACCGTGTATGTACGTCAGGAAATCGTCAGTTAGTTTGCTGATGGGGATATCGTATATATCCAGCTCATCGCGCTCAATAAAAAACAGCAAAAGGTCGAACGGGCCTTCAAACTGGGGTAGCTTAATTTCGTATGTATCCTGCATGGTGTGTGTGCCGCGAAGATAAGGTTTGGTGGGGGAAAATGAAATGTTGGGGGCAGCATTAAAAATCACCGAAAAGGTGATTGATTATTAAAGAGTAATAAGCGAGGTTTGCGAAAATTAGGAAATGAAGTTCGAAGAAGTATTAGCAAAGTTAAATAACCATATTGCGCTTATTATTGGTATTTTAACTTTACCCAGCCTATTATACGGAGATTATTGTTGGTATAACTCACAAATACATACTCACCAACTTGATGGGGAATGGAAGTTTACTTTTGCAATTCAATCAAGCTCTATGAAAGCTTATGTAGGAAAATCTGCGGGATATAAATTGTACATACAGCAAAACGGAAATATTGTAAATGGAAAGGGTGAAAAGTGGTGGATCGATGATAAAGAAATTCCCTACAGCCAGCATGACAGACTGGAATTTGTTGGGTCATTGAATGAAGAAACCGTAACGGCTAACTATACTCTTTATGGAACTAAGAGAACTTCAACGGGTACTTTTAATATTAAATTGAATGAAGACAATAATATGGAAGGAGGTTTTTCTGGTACCGCTGCCAATACGCAAGGAAGACTATTAGCCAATAAAGCTGGTATGTAAACAAAAAAAGCGGCAACGTTTACACGCTGCCGCTTTTTTAATTCCTCGCCTATGGGGAGGTTAGGTGGGGCTATTAATTTCCCATTTCGCTCATAAACTTAATGCGCACTAAGTGTATGTCTTCAATGTCTACATCGTCGTCTTTAAACTCTTCGTAGGCATCATCTAAACTATCGGTTGGTGCCGTGCGGAAGTAATCGAAAATGTAACCAATCAACTCCTCGTCAATTATATTATTTAAGTAGTAGTCGATATTTACTTTGGTGCCACTGTTTACAATAGCCTCCAGTTCATTAATCAGCTCGCCGCGTTTCATGCCCAGCGTTTTGGCAATTTCATCAATGCTTATGCGCTTATCAATGCTGTGTATTATTTTTATTTTATCGGTACCCTTACCTACTACACTTTTTAATACAAAATCGTTGGGGCGGTCAATCTCGTTTTCGTCAACGTACTTGCTTATCAGGTCTAAAAACTTTTTGCCGTAGCGTTCAGCCTTGCCTTTACTAACACCTGTTATGTCGGTCAACTCATTTTGGGTAATGGGGTACTTGGTAGCCATTTCCTCCAAACTAAAATCCTGGAAAATAACGTATGGCGGCAGGCCGTTAGCTTTGCCCACTTGCTTGCGCAATTCTTTCAGCATTTCAAGCATGGTAGGGTCCAGCACACCGCGCGAACTGCTGCCTTCTTCTACCACCACATCGGTAGCGTCGTCGTCGTAATTATGGTTAATAGCTACTTTAACTGCATAAGGTTTTTTAAGGTAATCGTTGCCTGCTTTGGTTAGCTTAAGCATACCGTATTCTTCAATATCCTTATCAATTAAACCCAGCATCATGGTATTGCGGATAACCGAGTTCCAGTGGTGCTCGTCTTTTTCGGCGCCTAAGCCAAACAGTTCGTGCTTATCGTATTTAAAGTCGGTAAGCTCTTTCACCTTTTTGCCGGTTAAAAACTTAACCATATATGGTAAGTCGTGGTTGCCTTTAAGTGCCTTAACGGCGTTTAAGGCCAACTTGGTATCGTCGGTAACATCTTCCTGCTGCTTAGGGTTGCGGCAGTTGTCGCACATTTTGTTGCATTGGTCAATGCTATATGGCTCGCCAAAGTAGTGCAGTAAAAACTGCCTGCGGCATTGCGCCGATTCAATATAGGCAACGGTTTCGTTTATCAGTTGTATGTTACGCTCGCGCTCGGCTACGGTTTTATCGCGTAGTAGTTTTTCAAGCTTACTTATATCTTTATAGCTAAAGTAAACTACGCAATCGCCCTCCAGTCCATCGCGGCCACCGCGCCCTGTTTCCTGATAATAATTCTCCAACGACTTAGGTATATCGTAGTGTATTACAAAACGGATATCGGGTTTATCTATACCCATACCAAAGGCAATGGTGGCTACAATAACATCCATCTCCTCCATCAAAAAGGCATCTTGGGTATTGGTGCGCACTTTGCCATCTAACCCGGCATGGTAAGGGGCCGCCTTAATACCATTAGCACGCAATACCTGCGAAATTTCGTCGGCGGTTTTGCGGTTAATAACGTATACAATGCCGCTTTTGCCGGCGCGCTGCTTTATAAACTGTACCATGTTTTTAATGGCCAGTTGGGGCGTTTTTTTAGGGCGGATTTCGTAATACAGGTTGGGCCTGTTAAACGATGATATATAAATGTCCGGCTCCTTAAGCAACAGGGTTTTAACAATATCGCTTTGTACCTTAGGGGTAGCGGTAGCGGTGAGGGCTATAATTGGGAATTTTTGATCTAAAGCCTCAATAATTTCGCGTATGCGGCGGTATTCGGGCCTAAAATCGTGTCCCCACTCGCTTATACAGTGCGCCTCATCTACAGCTATAAAGCTCACTTTCACCTCTTTAAACAGGTCAATGGTGTCCTGCTTGGTTAAGGTTTCGGGTGCTACGTACAGCATTTTGGTTTTACCGCCCTTAATATCTTTAATAACCACGTTGCGCTCGGTACGGGTAAGCGACGAGTTTAAAAAGTGGGCAATACTATCGCGCGACGAGTAATTACGCACCAAATCAACCTGATTTTTCATCAAGGCTATAAGTGGCGAAATAATAATGGCAACACCTTCGCTCATAATGGCGGGTAATTGGTAGCAAAGGCTTTTGCCACCACCCGTGGGCATTAGTACAAAGGTGTCCTTACCGCTTAAAAGCGAATTAATAATCTTTTCTTGGTTTCCTTTGAAAGCGTTGAAGCCAAAGTATTCCTGCAACGCCTCATTAAGCGTTAACTCTGCAACCGGCATAATTTCTATTTTAGTAAACAAAACAAAACGGGGTAAAAACGTATCCCTATAGCGTATGATTTGTTATTTGCTGCATTAATATAATAAACAATTCCGAAAAAAGGGGATGCGAATTTACAAACAACTTTTATAAGGTGGAATGAATAATTACTTTTGCGCGCCCTTTTTACTGTTAAGAAATCACATTTGATTGAATTTAAACACGCACTTGTACGCTAAAAGCATTCAATGGTTTGTTTTTGATGTAAAAATTTGTGCAAAAATTATTTTCAGATAACAGGCAATGGGGTAGTTAAAGGCATAATTGATATAATAAAACACAAACAAAGTAAATGAGCAATGTTTATGTGGCTATAATGGCCGGAGGAATAGGTAGCCGTTTTTGGCCTAAAAGCCGCACAGCAAAACCTAAGCAGTTTTTAGATATACTGAACATTGGCAAAACTTTAATACAACTTACTTACGACCGCTTTGCCGAAATAGTACCCAAGGAAAACATTTATGTGGTTACCAACCACGATTATGTGGACTTAGTAAACGAACAACTACCCGAACTAAGTGATAACCAAATACTAAAGGAGCCTGTAAGGCGCAATACTGCCCCGTGTATTACCTATGTATGCGATAAAATATACGCTAAGGACAAAAACGCTACGGTAATTGTAGTGCCATCGGACCACTTAATACTGCAAGGCGAAACATATAAAGAGGTGCTAAACCGCTGCATACAGTTTGTAAGCGATAATACCTACTTGGTAACCATTGGTATAAAGCCTGCTAAGCCTGCAACGGGCTATGGCTACATACAGTATATTGATGAAAATAATGCTACCGGTTTACATAAGGTTAAAACCTTTACCGAAAAGCCTAGTCTGGAAATAGCCAAAACCTTTTTAAAGAGCGGCGACTTTTTGTGGAACAGCGGCATGTTTGTTTGGAAAGCTAAAACCTTATTAGAGGCTATCCGCAAATTTTTGCCCGAAATAGCCGAGGCCTTTAAAGATGGCCCCGAGCATTACAACCAACCTACGGAAGAATCATTCATCCGCGATGCTTATTCGCAATGCACTAATATTTCTATTGATTACGGCGTTATGGAAAAAGCCGATAACGTTTACACCGTGCCTGCCGAATTTGGATGGAGTGATGTAGGTAGCTGGGATAGCTTATACGATGTATACGAGCACGATTACTTAGGCAATGCCGTAGCTGGTAAAAGCGTTAAAATTTACGATTCGGCTAATAACATGATTATGGTGCCGCACGAAAAATTAGTTGTACTGCAAGGTTTGGATGGCTTTTGCGTTATTGATACAAACGATGTATTGCTGATATGCCAAAAAGAAAAGGAACAGGAAATAAAACAAATTACTGTTGACCTTAAGGTGGCCGATTTAGACCAATACCTGTAACATAGAAACAGTTTAGTTTACGTACATTTTGAAATGAATTTTCCCTCAAGTATAAATTCTAAACTGCCAAGTGTAGGTACTACCATATTTACGGTAATGAGCAATCTTGCGCGCGAGCACAATGCCGTTAACCTATCGCAAGGCTTTCCCGATTTTAATCCGCACCCACTTTTAATTGAGGCGGTAAATAATGCCATGCGTGGTGGCAACAACCAGTATGCACCCATGGCGGGCAATATGCAACTGCGTCAAAAAATTGCCGAAAAAACCGAAGCACTCTACTCCATACAAGTTGACCCCGAAAATGAAATAACTATTACTGCAGGTGGCACACAAGCCTTGTTTACGGCCATACTTTCAGTAATACGCGAAAACGATGAAGTAATACTTTTTGCCCCCGCATATGATAGCTATGCACCTGCGGTTGAACTGGCAGGAGGAAAGGCCGTTTATTACGATTTAGAAGCACCCGATTATAAAGTAAACTGGCAAAACGTAAAGCGTTTAATTAATCAGCGCACGCGCATGATTATTATAAACACGCCACACAACCCAAGTGGTACCGTGCTGAATGCGTTTGATATGATGCAGTTGGAAAAACTAACCAAAGGCAGCGATATTATTATTGTAAGCGACGAAGTGTACGAGCATGTTATTTTCGATGGTTTGGAACACCAAAGTATTTTGCGCTTTCCTAAGTTGGCTGAGCGCGCGTTTGTAATTAATAGCTTTGGTAAAACGTACCATAACACGGGCTGGAAAGTGGGCTACTGCATAGCCCCGAAAAACCTGATGGCGGAGTTCCGTAAGGTGCACCAGTTTAATGTGTTTAGTGTAAACTCGATAGCACAAATTGCCTTTGCCGAAATAATGGACCACAAAGATTTGTATTTAGAGTTAAGCGCCTTTTACCAACAAAAGCGCGACTTCTTTCGCAGTGCAATTCAGCAATCGAGGTTTAAATTATTAGACTGCCAAGGAACGTATTTTCAGTTAGCAGCATATAGCCGTATTACCGAAGAAAAAGACACCGAGTTTGTACGCCGTATGACCAAAGATATGGGCGTAGCCGCTATACCGGTTTCGGTTTTTTACCGCCACCAAGTTGATAATAGCGTGGTGCGCTTTTGCTTTGCTAAGGAAGAAGAAACCCTTAAACGCGCCGCCGATTTAATTTGCAGGATGTAAGGAACGCGGTGGATTAATAAGGAAGAAGTTGTGATAAATAAATCCGAAATTAGTAACACCATGAACCCACTACGCATTACCATAGTACAAAGCCAACTGCATTGGGAGGATACAGCCGCCAACCTGCAAATGTTTACCGATAAGCTAACGCATGTTAGCGATACTGATTTAATAGTGTTACCCGAAACTTTTAGTACAGGTTTTAGCATGCAAGCGGTACACTTGGCCGAAGGTATGGATGGCACTGCCGTAAATTGGATGCGTAAAACGGCGGCCGAAAAAAATGCAGTAATTACCGGAAGTTTAATTATTAAAGAGGGCAACGAAATTTACAATAGGCTAATATGGATGCAGCCCGATGGTAAGTTTAATTATTACAATAAGCGCCATAGGTTTTCGATAGGTGGAGAAGGCGAGGTTTTTACAGCAGGTGCGGAGCGTATAATTGTGGAGCTAAACGGCTGGAAAATTTGCCCCTTGATTTGTTACGATTTGCGCTTTCCGGTTTGGAGCCGCAACACTGCTGAAGATGGTTACGATGTATTGTTGTATGTAGCTAACTGGCCCGAACGCCGCATACAGGCATGGAAGTATTTGCTGGTGGCACGCGCCATTGAAAACCAATGCTATACCGTAGGTGTAAACTGCATAGGCACCGATGGGAATGATATTTACAGCACAGGTGACAGCATGGTTATCGACGCCTTAGGCAATATTGTGTATCACAGCCCTCGTCAAGATGATATACATACGGTTGAATTAAGCTATGCCGACTTACAAAAACTGCGTACAGACCTACCCTTTTTAAAAGATGCTGATAGCTTTGAGGTAAACCCGCACCACAAGTTTAAAAGCCATTAGGCAAAGCACTCGGCAATAATTGTTGTATTTTTGCAAACAGCTAAAAGCAACACATGCCATTATTAAACGAACAAAAAAGCGAAGAGGAGCAAAGTTTTGCCTTGCGTTGGTACCACGTACGCAACAAGGTAAAAACTCAATTCGGGCAACGCCCCGACATTAACGCTATGCTTTTTTTAATAGGCATGAATGAAGTAGGCATTGTAAAAGAGGTGTGGGAGAAAGAAGAAAAACAAGACCTGATGCACGTGGCTATATGCACGCTATTTGCCCCTGAAGGCTACTTTAAGCTACTATATATTGATGATGACGGCTGGCCCGATTTCGAGGTGGTGCAAGGTATACCGCCACTAAATTTAAAAGACCAGGAAGCGCTGCTTAAACGCAAAATTGTTGAATATTTTGAAGCTTTATAATGCAGTATAATATTACTTGCCTGCTTGTTGTATTAGCTGTTGTATAACTTCGTTGTTCGGCATTTTTTCATCAGCTATACGCAAATAATAGCGGGCGCTATCCATTTGGTTGTTACCAATATAAGCACGTGCTATATTCACATAGGGGTCAATTATAGTAGGTACATTTTTAATAGCCAATCTATTTACTGCTACCGATTTTTCAATTTCATGCCTTTTAAAGTAAACCAAACTTAACTGATCGTACGGTGCGTAAACATGCGGTGTTAGTTTTAAAAGCTGTTCCAAATATGGTATAGCTTCGTCTTCTCGGTTTCTTAATAACAATAAGCGACCTAAGTTTGCCTGTAAATCGCTAAACGAATCGTTAAGTGCAAGGGTGTATTCAAAACGGTTTATTGCACTATCCATCATGGCGTATGATTCGGGTATGTTATTCATAGCCTGATAAGTTTGGCTCATTTCATTATAAGTACGGCCAATATCGTACGACACATTAAAAAACTTAGGATAAATAGCTATTGCTTTTTTAAAATGCTGTAGGGCCTCTTGTTGCATGGCAAGCCTTTGTGTAAGGTTCTGCACCTCGCCTGTTTTAGCCATTATGTGCAGGGCCAATAAATTATGTGCTTGCGAAGATTCATCAACAAATTTTACATCATGTCGGAATAAGGTTAAATCATCCTTCCAATTAAAGTTGCGGGCAAAGGTTAGGGTGCTATATATAACCAGTACACCAAGTAAAATATATTTTGGTGCAGGTTTTATCTCTCTCCATTTAGCTAATGATACATTGAGGTCTAACTTAAATAATTTTACTAAGCCTATTACTAAAATAATTGCCCAGCTTAATGAAGGTATTACCAAAAACCTATCGGCGTACATGCCGGGCACCGGCTGAAAAAAGTTGCTAAGTGCGCCCATTGAAATAAAGTAGATAATTAGCGCAAAGCATAGCTCTTTTTGTTTTTTAATAAGTGCCAATAATGCCAGCATTGCTAATATTAAATGCAGGCCCAAACTTAATAAAGGTATTGGGTCGGTTATTTTCATAGGTTTAATGTAACTGTAGCCATAATAAAATGCTAACGGATAAGGTAAGGCTACCTTGTATAAATAATGCAACATTATTTCGAGAGAGGTGCCAATTTTAATAGTTAATGGATCGGAATACAACACACTTTCCTCAACGTATGAAAGCGGCCTATCGGTTTTACCATTGTACACATTGGTGCTAACATTGTCGGTTAAGTTATTTACCTCATTGCTTATATACTTAACATTCTTATCGGATACTAATTTGGGGAGCCCAATAGCAATGCCTGTAAATGCGGCCAAAATTAGCCCATACTTAAGGTACTTTTGATTAATTTTCAATAATACATATACTAAAAAGGTTAGGTGCAGTATGTTTGCCCAATCTAAATATGCCCAATTGCCAAGGCCAATAGATTTTTTTATAGATACCGCTAAAAAAAAGACTGTTAGAGATGCGTAAAGAGCTAAAGGCCACTTGCCAAATTTGAGTTTTAAGAGCGCAAAAAATACCAATACGGGTAGTATATCGGCAAAACCATAACCTACAATTATAAACATATCAGCTAAGGCAATACCCGTTAGCAATAAGGCAAGTGGCAAGATAATTTTTGAGCGCCCAAAAAATATTTCACGGCACAAAAGTAATGCTAAAATATCGTGTAAAGCTTTTGTTGAAGGCTCGGCAATGTTTCCATTAACAATAGCTAATTTGTAAAAGGCAGCAAACAAACAGGCATATATGCCAAAATTTGGCAGGCTACTATTAGGTGTTAGCTTTAATAGTTGCAGGCCTATTAATAATAACGAACAGCCTAACATTAGCCAAACGTTGTACCATAGTAAACCCAGGCAAAACCCGCCTGTTAAAACAATTGTTAGCAGTACAGGCAACCATTTAAATTCGCTTAACGGAGGTAATAAGTTGCCTTTAAAATTAAAGCCCGTAAATAGGCCGTTGGGCAATGAAGCGCTATCGCCTTCATTGTTAAAGTTTGATTGTGTGGCGGTAGTAAATAAATCAATAAAATTTTTACCCCTAACAATTAAATAGAATAAGAAAATAATGCCGAATAGGCCTGCTTCAAACAAAAGTTTAGCATACACACCTTGAAAAGGGACCATGAAAAATGCAGGTACGCCCAGTGCAAGTGTTACCAGCATAATAGTAAGTAAACTTGTACCGGTAAAAAAAATAAGACAAAGAGGGATAATTAAGGCAAAAGGAAGTAGGGTAAGTTTGCTCATTAAAGCCAGTAAAAAACATATTGCTATAATTATTGCATACCACTTTTTATTGCTGGCTGCCATTAGCAAGGCATAATACAGTGTAAGCAAGCTGAACATAAAGCCTAAAATATCATCGCGGTTTTTAATGCTATCAACAAGTTCGGTGTGGGCGGGGTATGCTGTAAATACCAGAACAATGGCTAATACAATAAGAGGTGAAAAGTTTTTAAAAAGCCGCAGAAGCAGTTTGTACAATAGCAAGCAGCATAAGGCATAAAGCAGCACATTAATTAAATGGCTGATAAAAGCATTATCGCCGAAAAACTGATACTCGATAGCAAATGATATAAGAACTACAGGGCGGTACTCGTAACTATACCCCATATTATCCTGATAATAGGGCGAAGTAAGAATTTCGGGTATGGCGCTAATTCCTTTTGATGTAAGGCGATGGTTGCGCGTAACCAATTCGTCATCTAAATTGTATGAATTGCCTATAGAGTTGACAAATAATAAAAAAGCAAAACCAAAAGCAATAAGCTCAAAAAGGTGCGTGTTAATAAATCCTGCACTTCTGCCACGGGTTACTGCTTTATCCTGTTTAATCTTTTTTGCCATAGGTTAACGAATATAGAAAAGGTTTAGCATCGGTTATTGGGTTATTAAAATTGTTGTAACAACGTTTAGGCGGTATTAATAATTAGCTACCGTTAAACAGCGTGTTTTTTTCTTTTATTAAAAAGACCACGCCCGGAATTACTTGGGGCAATAAGCAGCTTAGGTGCAGGTATATGGCTGCTACCGCAAACATTTGATTAAGATGCGCACTAACCGTAACCCCTAATATACCGGCTGCGGTAATAAGCGCCATGTAAATACTGTAATGTGCCACACCCACCCCCGACGGCGCTGAAGGTATTACTGCTATTACAAACATAATACAACCCAATAGGTATACTGTATAAAACGAGTTAACGGGATAGCCTATATGTGTTGCTTTAAGTATTAAAAAATACTGTAGTATATTATGAAAAACAAGTACTATACCACCTAACATAAATACAGGCAGCCTTTTGGTTTTGTACATTTTAAACAGCAAATGCTTAAAATTTAAAAATGTGATATAGGTAAAGGCTCGTAATTTATAAGTAGGCAGCAAGCGTATTAAATACTTCAACAACCGTTTGTTTAATAACACCAGTACAAAGCCAATGTTAACCGTTAATATAATGGCGCCCATTATTAAAAAGGCGGTGTATACTACGTTCCAGCTATGGCTGTAAGGAAAAAGGAATAGCCCGCCAATAAATAATAGAAGTAATTGGGCATCCATCCATTTTTCAAGCATCATACCGGCAAGCGAAGCCGAAAAAGGAATATTGTTTTTTTTATGAAAATGCCAGGCGCGTACCCCTTCACCAATATTTCCAGGTAAAGTGCAGTTGTAAAAATTACCTATCATTAAACTACTATAAGCATGTATGCTTGTAAAGGTGCGGCCATTGCCAAGCCATAATAATTTCATTCGCTGGGCTTGTACTACTATACTAACCATAAACACAGCAATGGCTAAGCAAAAAAACAATGTAGCATTGCCATCGGGTTTAAGTTGTGCCCATTCAATGTGGCTTTTGCTAAAGGTAAGCCATAAAAAAGCGCAACTAATTACTACGCCTAAGTAGGTTTTAAAATTATTAGCGTTTAGTTTTGGTTTTTCCATATTGCCAATTGCCTGATGTTATGGTATTTTATAGATAACCGCAGGTAAGTATAAAAACTATTGCATGCAACTAAACTATGTATATTTAACCGGCTATGAACAATAATACCATTTTAGAGGTAGATAGTGTAAGCAAATTGTATTACTTGCCGGGCAGCCCTGCACAAACAATAACGGTATTAAACAATATAAGCTTTAACATAGCACGGGGCGAAAGCATGGGCATAATGGGCTTTAACGGCTCGGGTAAAAGCAGCCTGCTTAAAATACTATCGGGTATAACTAAACCTGATAAAGGCAAAATAACATACCGCGGTAAGCTAAGCGCAATACTTGATTTGGGGTTTGGAATAGTACCCGAAATTACGGGTCGCGAAAATATATACTTGGCGGGCAGCTTAGACGGATTAAGTAAAGCCGAATTGCGAAAACTGGAAGAGGAAATTATTGACTTTGCCGATATAGGTAACTATATTGATATGCCTATTAAAACATACTCCAGCGGTATGTACCTGCGGTTGGCTTTTGCACTAAAAACAGTATTAAAGCCCGATATTTTATTGTTAGACGAAGTAATGACTGTGGGCGATGCGGAATTTCAATTAAAATGCAAAAAGAAAATAGACCAGTTAAAGGGCAATGGGGCATCGTTAGTAGTGGTAAGCCACGATTTGGGCGAGTTGGTAGAGTCGTGTAACAATTGCCTATTGTTGCAAAAAGGGCACATAACCCACTTGGGACCAACCCGACAAGTGGTTGACGCATATAACGCTCAGGTATCTATCAAAAAATTGGAATACGCATATAAAGTAAATGATGAGCCGATAATTACGCTTAAAAAAGTAGTAGCAAAAAGTAATAATGGCGAGCCTGTAATAGCACAGCAAACCGGGTTTGCTATACATATGGAAATAGATAAAGCAGAAATGAGCCCCGCCTGCGATGTGGTTTTGTATGTTAACGATTTTAAAGGGATGGTGCTTAGCGATTCGCTATTGTTTAGGCAAACCCCTGTAGATTTGCCTGCCGGAAAAGGACAATATGAAGTGGAAATTCAAATACCCGGCCACCTTTTTAGCCAAGGTACTTTTAATGTTACGGTTTTAATTGGCCACCTTAACAAAACATTGATTAGGGCAGATAATTGTTGTAACTTTGTTATAGTACCCCAGCCATGGGAAATGGATAAAATTTGGAACAATAATGGCGATTATTACCCCTTTAGGCCTAAGCTTAACTGGTTGGTAAACAAGATACAGCCATAATGAAAAATATATAAAGCAATGATTGGTAAATCGCCGGTTATCTCAAATTTTTTTAAGGATAAAAACTTGCAACAAGCTTTTGAAGCTGACGGTATAGTTTCAACAATAACCATTTCGGCAACCGACCTTGAAAAACTGAATGCTTTATTTAACAGGCTACACCAGGGTTTAGATGATTATTACTTCCACCGTTTTCATGTAGGCATACACAGCAACGACCTTGATTACAAAACAACTGTAAATAAAGAGATTGCAGAAATACTAAATCCTTATTACGAGCAATTGTTTCATAACTGTCGTAAGCTTACCTATACATTTCAAATTAAAGGCACCGGCCCCGATTCATTTTTTCCTATCCACCAAGACTGGAGTTTAGTTGATGAATCGAAATACTCATCGGCAACAGTGTGGTTAGCGTTATGCGATAGTATGATTGAAAACGGAGGCTTGTTTGCAATACCGGGCTCGCATTTATACGATAGCCCTCCAAGGTCGGGCACTATACCGGGTATAATGAACGACGCGCATAATGAATTGGTGCATTTAATGCAACCTTATTTATGTAAAGCGGGTACTATTATGGTTTTCGACCCCCGGGTTATGCATTACTCGCCGGCCAATGTTACCAATAAGCCGCGTATTTCAATCGTCAATTCAATACTGCCAACCCATGCGCCTGTGGTACAATATTATTGCCAGCCAAAAGTAAATGCAGGCAAGGCCGAACTATATTTAGTGCCTGATGATTTCCACCTTCATTTTAATGATTTTATTGCCAACCAACATTCGCAAAAACCAAATGGCGAAAAACTGGGTGAAGCAAGTATTTACAATTTAGAACGTGATAATGTGGCACATTTTAAAGATTGGTATAGCCAACGCAAGGCAAAGCCAGTTTTGCAAAACCTACTGCCATAATAAAAAGCCATGGTAATTAATTACGGTTATAGGTATATAATTGAGTCGGCGCTGCTTAAGCTTTTAAGGTACCGGGTGCACATATCAATAATTTACGCTTTCCTGATTATTAATGCGTGGCAAAAATTTTCGGCACAACCGCTTAATTGGCCTGTGCTGTGGGCATTTATTATATGGCATTTTGCCCTTTACCTGTTCGATAGGGCATATGATGCCGATAAGGACCAATTATCGCAAAAAACCGAGGCTGTACCATTAAGCCAACAAAAGCCATTAATATGGTTTTCGGTTGTATTATCATTAGCGCCTATTGCTTTATTAGTGGCTGATAGGCAAAGTATTGTTCCATATTTAATACTGTTGCCTTTTACTTTTTTATACACGTTCCCCATATTACCGGGCGGCAAAAGATTTAAGGATTTTTTCTTCATCAAAAACTTTTATTCGGCATTTATTATTTGGTCGTTTTCAATTTTTTGGATGCTTAAAAATTACGCCGGGCTACCCGACCCTACCATACATTTTTTTTGGAATAACTTTAGCGGCTTATTGTTAACTACCATTATAGGCGAAATACATTGGGACATGCGCGATATTGCCAGCGATACAGAAAACAACGTAAAAACGCTGCCTGTGGTATTAGGGTTAAACACCACTAAAATTTTAATAATTACTGCCTTGTTAATTGCTTTTTTCGGGCTGCAATTATTGTCGGGGTTTTCGTTGGTAATGATGATAGTATTAGTGCTAATGGCCAGGGTGGTAAAAACAAATATTATATATCACCTGCCTCCATTAGTAGCTTTGTATAACTTTATAGTTCAAATGTAAAATGTGGTGTAATGAAACACACGGCTGAAAGAAACGAGATTTATAATTTTAACCATTACAGTGTTAGCGAAGTATTAGCAACTGCCAAGGGCAATAGCTTACTAAACGGACAGGTAGATGGTATGGTGGTGGAAGGGTTTTTATCGCCACAGGAAGTTGATAGTATACTAAATGGTTTTTTAAATCTTACACCCCAGCAATTGATAAATATCAATAAAGGGTTTATATCGTATCCCATTAGTTTTGCCCAATATACGCAGGGCTTAATGAGCAACACAGTTACACCGCAATATTACCACACACACGCAAGCGCGTTCAGGGCCGGTTTTGCCGATATGTTTGGTGTAAACATTGAGCAAAAGCTAATTCATTTTTTTGAGCAGGCGTTTAAAGGCAAAAAGGTTAACATACCGCATGATAAAGAAGGCTATGGCTCATTTATGCCATTTAACTTTAGAAACCTTTTGCCCGAATATGGCGAGCTAAAAGTGCATTGCGAAAATCTTTTCTTTAATGAATTCCCATTGTTTTTCGAATTAATGTCGCACTTGGTAATTCGTAAAAATGATTTCAGTTTTTTTGTGGTGTTGCAACAGCCTGAGGCGGGGGGCGAACTTTGTTTGTATGATGCACGCTGGGCTGAGGAGGCACATAACAATTTTGCAATGGTTGGCGATACCAACAATTATGTATTAAAGCTACAGGAACAGGAACTGAAGCAACAAAGTATAAACCCGCCAGTGGGTAGCTTGGTGCTGTTTTCCGGAGGCGACATTTGGCATAAGGTGGATATTGTAAAAGGAAATAAAAGCCGTATTACTTTGGGCGGTTTTATATCATCGGGGCTTGATGACAATAACATGTTTTTTTGGGCGTAAATGCAGATAGTATGAGAAGGATATTTTTAAACGATGAGCACCAGGCTTTTTTTGATGCTAACGGGTATGTAAAAGTACCGTTTATCAGGGCCGGCGAGATTGATGCTTACAGGCAACAAATAATGGCCTTATCGCCTACCGATAATTTTAATGCTTTTCAAAAAAACCTTATCCACCCGCAAGACTATCATTGCACGTTTTTAGATGCCGATAAAAATTATCGGCTAAAAACGTTTGATATTATCAGTGAGTTTTTTGCATCGGCCTGTGCTTCGCTTTTAGATAATTACAAAATTGTACAGGGTAATGTTTTTATTAAACCCCCGCATAAGGGTTACGTAGCGCCACACCAAAACCTTACCATAGTAAACGAAGAAAAATACACTTCATTATCGTTTTGGTGCCCTGCGTTGAATACCAATGCCGATAATGGCACCATGGTTATAGTGCCTAATAGCCACAAAAAATTTATGAAATACAGGACCACTAATATCAGTTGGCCGCTGTTGGATTATTTTAAAGATTACAACTCGCCATTTTTAGAAACTATAAATGTAAATAAGGGTGAGCTATTAATTATTGATGATAGCTTAATACACGGTACTACCAATAATACAACCGGCGATGCGAGGTTTGTTTTTCATGCTATGCTGGCGCCGCAGGAAGCCGATATTGTATTTTGCGATATTGACCACCAAAACAATAAGGTTAAAATATACGAAGCTCCACCTTTGTTTTGGCAATTATACCTACCCGGCAGTCAACCCGATAATTTAACCCTTAAAGAAGAGGTTGATTACACCGATAGGAAACTTACACCGGAAGAGTTTAAGTTAGAACTTTATGAAAAGGTTTAGTACTGATTATTGGTTAGCCGATAGTTATAAAACCGATATATACATTGTTTTTACACGGTTAATGGGGCTTATATATTTAATAGCCATTTTTCCGTTGCTATTTCAAATAAAGGCATTGGTTGGCAGCAATGGATTACAGCCTGCCAAAACCCTTTTACATACAGCCTTAAAAACGGAGGGCCTGCATGCCATAATTCGGTTTCCATCTGTTTATTGGTTAATGCAAACCGATGATATGCTGCATGCCATAATAGTTGTTGGCTGTATTGCAGCAGTGGGTTTAGTAGTTAATTATAAGCCATTATTAAGCGCCATAGTAGCGTGGGCATGCTTCACCTCAATAAGTGTAATAGGTGGCGATTTTTTGGTTATTATCATTGATTTGTTTTTGAGTGAGGTGGGGGTGCTGTTAATACTGGTACAGCTATCATTATTTTGGTACGGATACGTGGCGCGCATAGTGCATTTTAGCCTTATATACTTAAACTTCAGGCTTTGGTTTAGCATGGGTATGGTTAAATTTTATTTTCCCGGAACAACTTGGACCGACTTCAGTTTTTTTCATAATTTTTTCCCCAATCAATCTATTCCAACTCCGCTTGCATTTTTGTTTTGGAAGCTACCGCTATGGACCAATGTATTGGCCGAAGGTTGGCTTTTTGTATCGCAAATTATTATTCCGTTTTTTGTTTTCGGCAATCGAAAATTTAAACTGATTGCTTTTGCCTCTTTTGTTTTTACATCGGTACTTATTATGCTTACGGGTAACTATGGATATTTCAATGTTCTTTCAATAGTTACGGCGGTAATATTATTGGCAAAACAAAAAGAGATGAAAGGTATGGCAAGCCGACAAATTTCTGCCGCAAAACGTATCGTAGTATTAATTGGTGGCTCGGTATTGCTTTTTATGCAAGGCGTATATACAATAGCCTTGTTCGATCCTAACCCACCGTGTTACCAAAACCATTTTAATCAGGTATTTTTATACAGTAAATTCCAGAAACTACCCGCAGCTGCTTTAGCCAAACCTTTTGAACCCTTAGTTTATGCAAGGGTTTGCAATCCGTACGGGGTTTTTAAATCAATGCCCAACTTTAGAATTGAGTTGCGCTTTTATGGTAGTAATGATAGTGCCAATTGGCAAGCATATAAGTTTAAATATGCACCATCGGCCAATACGCAAAATTTACGTTGGGCAGCGCCTTATTACCCGAGGCTCGACCACTTAATGTTTTACGAAACACTTGATGCAGGTGGCTATAATTTTAATTTGTGGAACCCTTATTATACACGTAACAATGTATGGACTGGAAAATTTATTGAACAGCTTTACAAAGGCGATGACGATTTGCTTAAATTGTTAGCCGAAAATCCTTTTAAAACATTGGCCCCTAAGTATATTAAATGTGAAGCGTATTCACTTAAATTTAATAATGAAGGTAGCATGTACAACGCATGGAATGAAAAATATTTAATGACGCCGTATGCAGGTACCATACATAATATATCACACAGGCCGCTTATGAATAGTGATTATATTTATAATAAAGTTGAATTTTAGAACATGGAACAAACAGTTATTGCGCCTAATAAAATAGTGCAAAATGAAACACATGCCAAAACTATTTACGAGCAAGGCTATTTCGTGGTTGATTTTTTAGATGAAAAGCAGGTTGAAGCAATAAAAGAGTATTACGGTAAACATCATGATTTTGGCAAAAATGATGGAGGTAACTTTTGGACTATATACTCGCAGGACGAAAATTACAAGCGCGAGACACACAATTTTATTGAAGCAGTAATCGGAGAAACAAAAAATCAATATTTAAGCGGGTATAAAACATTGATTAATGCATTTGTAATTAAGCTGCCGGGTGCCAAAAGTTCTTTTAATATACACCAAGACACAACGGCTATGGATGAAACACAGTATTCGCCTTTAAGTATTTGGATACCACTGGATGATGTAGATGAAAAAAATGGTTGCTTGTATATAGTGCCGCATACGCAACATTACACCAGTTATTACCGTGCGGTTACTATACCTTCCCCCTTTACAGAAATTGAGAGCATATTAATGCCTTACGGCATACCTGTAAAAATGAAAAAGGGCCAAGCCTTGTTTTTCGATAACAGGGCATTACATTTTTCGCCGCCCAATGTTACCGATACGATTAGAGTTGCTGTTGTATGCGGTGTTATGCCTACGGAAGCTACTTATATTAATTGCTATATGGATAGGAATAAACAAGTAGAAATATACGAGCAAGAGGATAGTTTTATTTTTTCGAACACCCAGTTTTTAAAAAATAACGATCAGCGTCCGTTAGCGGGAAAATTGCTTAAAACATTTATGCTTAATCAGCCAACCTATAGCGCAGTTGACTGGCAGGAAATATGTAAGGCAAAGGGGCTAACACCCCAAAATTCATGGAATAAACTGCCCCTTGCTAACCCTGTTTCTGAACCTAAAGGTTAATTAATTTTAGTAACCTTAATCCAGAGTTTTAGTGTATCGTTGGGTAATATGCCCACCGGCGGTTGGGTGCTGCCATAACCCTTATCAGGGGGTATTAATACGGTTTTTTCTTCTTGTAATTGCATACCCACAAGTGCTTCGTCCCAGCCTTGTATTACCTGCCTATTACCAACTTTAATGTTAACCCCATTTTGTAAATTAATGGCAGGCGCGCAGCTGCAGTTTGAATCATCAATACGGGTTCCGTCAAGTTTATTAATGCTATAACGCACATATACATTGTCGCCATTTACCACAATTTTATGATGGCAACCAGTTAATACGGTTTGAATAATTACCAATAAAAGTGCAATAGCTTTTTTCATCGTATAACCGCTCTAAATCCGTCGGCAGTATCGCAACGCTCAATGTTTTTCTCTCCAATACCAATACCAAAGCAATTTATATTATAAACACAAACAAAAGCAGCGGTATGGTAGTTAAACCCGCCACCTGCGCCACCCATGCCGGGATCGGTTAAGTAATTGTCCAAATACTCCCAAGCGTTACCGGCCATATCGTAACAACCATAAGGGCTTGAGGCATCTTTGGTTTCAAACCCGTTATGTGTTTGCCCGTTAAAATAGCCTACAGGTGTTGTGCCGGGTTCAAAAGGGTCGTTGCTGTTACGATAGTTGGCGTACCTTTTATCAATATCATTTCCCCAAGGGTATTGAAACCCCGTAACTCCGCGTGCAGCTTTTTCCCATTCGCCGGGCGTAGGAAGTAATAATCTATTCGTTTGACAAAAATCGGCGCACCCAATCCAATTAATGGCAATTACAGGATGGTTGGCAAAGTTAGGGTTAATGTAAAACGAATCGTTGGCAAAGCCTATAGCGCTGTTTAATACTTTAATGCTGTATACGCTATCCGTTAGACCGCTTATGCCCAATATTTTTTTGAAAACCCGGCCATTTTGCACCCATACTTTTTTATCAGATAGTTGTTGTACAAGGTAGTTATAGTATTGTAAATTGGTAACCTCGTATTTCATTATTAAATAATCGTAGGTAATTCTCTCAATTTTGTTTTCGGGGCCATGTAAATACGGCCCTGCTTTAACCTTTACAAATTTAAAACCCGCAATTAAGGTGTCGGTATTGGAGGATATGGTTAATAGTGTTTTATTACTTTTATGGTCTCTTTGGCATGCTGTAAGGCAAAGCACAATAAACAGGATTGGCGTGCAAGCCCGTAAAAAAAACAAAAGGCCAAAGTTCATTCTTTTTTATGCTAAGATATTCAAAATATCAGTTCCGCTTTTATTGTACGCTATTGAGCGTTTTAATACTTACCGGTTGCCACCGACGGGCGGGTAAAGTTTTATTGCCACAACCATCATCGGTATTTAGTACCTATTATAGCAATAGCGGAGGTTTATTTAATATTGGCTACGCCGACGGAACACTTAAACTGTATGACCGAAACCAAACCTTACCAATTGCTGTTTTTCATGATACAAAAACAATTATAACAACGTCGCTGTTTAATAGTGCCGATAGTTTGATGCTTGTTTCCAGTATGGATAGTTCGGTGTGCATATATAACGTAGCGGAAAAACGGCTGGTTAAAAAGCAAAAGTTTCCCCGGCAGGTTTTCACCGCACTGTTTTTAAATAATTCTAATAACTACGCCACTTGTGGGCCCGATGGAGTAATACATTATGTAGATGTAAATAATGGCAATACTATATTTGAACTTGAACACCCGCAGGCAGTCAACTTTTTTTGGTTTACACAAAACGATAGTACGCTGGTATGTTCATGCGAAGACGGGCTTATTTATGTATGGGATTTTTTTAGTAAATCACTCACCAAAACCTTAGCCGGCCATCAGGCTGCAGTTAAATGTGTATATATTAGTACTGATGATAAATACTTAATAAGTGCATCTTCGGATTCAAGCGTATGTATATGGGATATGAAAGATGGACGCATGATTAAATCATTACGGGGCCACAACGCAGGGGTTCAGGTAGCAATGTTTAATAGCAACGCTTCACAAGCCGCATCCTGCGATGAAAAGGGAGAAGTAATAATATGGTCGGTGCCTGATGGCGGAATTATAAAACGAATAGTAGCCCACAATGGGCGTATGTGTGCACTACATTATAATTCAACGGGGGCGGAATTAATTACAGGCTCGGCTGACGGAAGTGTAAAAATATGGGATACCAAAAACTGGCAGGTTAAAAAACAACTATAGGCGAACTTTGATTAAGGAATGAGTATTTTTAATACCTCAATGCACACAAATTTGTATCATGGCTGAATTAACGGCAAACAGGGAGTTAATAGACGGATTTAATCAACTACGGGAAAAGGAGTTTCATCATACAGCCTGCATGGCGGCATCAAACGCCATGTTTATATATCCTGACGGGTATATAATGCCATGCTGCCATAGTAAGGATTATATTTTGGGCAAATACCCCGAACAAAATTTGCACGATATATGGTTTGGCGATTCCCGTGCCAGGCTTAAGAATGAACTGGAAAAATATAACTACGACTTAGGTTGCGAAGGGTGCTACCATACCTTAGCCGGCAAAAATTATGGGGCAGTAAGCGCGTTAAGGTTCGACCAATACAGCAGCAAAAAGTACCCCACCAATGTTGAGTTTCAACTACACAATAACTGCAATTTTGAATGTGTAATGTGCAGTGGTGTGTTATCAAGCTCTATTAGAAAAAACCGCGAAGGCCTGCCTGCTATACCAATGCTTTATGATGAGAAATTTTTAGAGC
>Ga0164241_10001334_pt1 | contig 31320 bp, 32 predicted proteins | sample OricomyardsoilBY_FD_108780 | JGI IMG/M metagenome (GOLD analysis project Ga0164241, IMG submission 108780) | Backyard soil microbial communities from Emeryville, California, USA - Original compost - Back yard soil (BY) | ecosystem: Environmental > Terrestrial > Soil > Unclassified | place: USA... | reverse complement strand
TTCCAAACAAATTCCCACGAGCGTATCGGGTTTTACCTGTTTCTCACTGACCAAATAATGCGCGAGTTGATTAGATTTTTCATTGAGTTGTTGATAGGTTAATTGTGCGTTTTCAAACATAACGGCAGTGGCATTCGGGTTCTGTTTGACTTGCGCTTCAAACAATTCGTGAATGCAGTGATCTGTCGGGTAATCGCTTTGAGTGTTATTCCATCTGAGTAATTGATAACTTTCTACCGGAGAAATGTAGGGGATATAAGAAATTTTCATTTCAGGAGATGAATTTACTACTTCAATAATACGACGCAAATGCTGAATAATTTTTTCCAAAGAGTCGATTTCATATATCTGCGGATCATAAATCCAAGCACACTGATTACCATCTCTGGAAATGACAAATCTCAATGGAAACTCTTTTGACTCTCGCACTGTCAGTTCAGACAAACTATCTGATTCGCTTAACTCTATAACTATTGAGTCATTCCGAACACTTAAAAAATTACTTTCAAAATATCGATCGAATATATCTTCAGGGAAGGTAATATTGCTTTTTATTTTATCCAGCTGAGCACTAATCTCCTGCAACCCCTCCAGCACAAGACAGTCAGAATTCAACACCAAAGACAAAGGCAGCTCTTTTGAAAAGAAATTAAAAAAATCAAATTTCGAACGATAGGCTTCTTCCCGTTCCACCAAAACGCCAACAGGATTATCCGAGTCCTGTATTCTCGATAGGTACATAATAAAACAAGATAAAATGAACTCTCCTGGAGCCAAACTGCATTTGGCATAATGTTCGTATAAATACCTATCTTCAAATAGTTCAAATCTGAATATTTCGTACTGAATGCCTCCACTAAGTGAAGAACTTAACCGGGCATTAGAAAATGGAAGAAAACTGGGAATAAATTCTTTCAGTTTACGAATCCAATAAGCTTCGTTTAAACATATGCTTTCATAGGCAGCGACGAACGCCGCATCAACGTAATCACTGAAAATAAAACCAAGTGATACACCTTTTTCACCAAAAACTTTGTTAACTTCTACAGTCTCCCCGTTTATATGTGCAATTTTTCTTAAGCACACATCATTTGTTTTAGTAGAAACAACTAGTTCCCATGCATTTAATTTCACTATGGTTCCAGGTACAGAAGAAGACCGTGAACCTAAAACAGTAAACTCTTTTACGAGGAAATACTCATCTTTAACTAAAATTTTAGAGGATCCCAACTCATTTATATGAGTACGAAATTGAAGCGCTCGAAACAAAGCACTAATATCTTCGGCTGATTTGGAAAAAGTAATACACCCACCATTTTCCGGGCGCAAAGATTTTCGAAAAAATGTACGCTCTGCAAGATTTTGTGGGATTCTACGAACTGTATTATTAATTATATCACCTAGCAATTCGTCAAAAGAAATAAGAGCGGATTCATAACATCTTAAATTTAAAGTGAAGGCTGTATCAGTGGGTAATATGGCAATCGATTTCTGTTTTAAAATATCTCCTGCATCTAAACGTTCAGTAATTATGTGCCAAGAAACCGCATAATCGCTCTGTCCACTGATTAATGCCCAAGAGGTGGCATATGTGCCTGCGAAGCGAGGAAGGGGAGAATTGTGATAGTTTATGGCAAGACAATTTGGCCTGAATATAATTTCATCTGGCAAAACAAAATTGTTAACAACGCTGAACAAAAAATCTACAGGTGTTTCCGCAATTACGTGCTGTAAATTCGGTATTGAATTTAGATAATTAATCCTATTTCTAATCGCCCACTCAATAACAAACTGATCATCGGATACCACGATAACTATATTGAAATTATTAGCTAAAAGGCGCTCCATACAGCCAACAACCAAAGTGCTGGCTCCAATTACAATACATCTTTTATTAGAGGAAGAGATTTTATCTTCAGTCAACATACATGGTGATTCCAAACATCAAAATTGAAGACAGATAACGACAAATCCAATATTATTTTAATTGGTTCAATCAGCTTTTTGATAAAAAGGTCAAATCAATAATGTATTATTAAAAACGTTCTAACACTTTTTGGTGACGCGTCTCCCATTTGCTTCAACCATGTATTCGATTACACCGATAAGCAAATACCAAACACCTTCAGCCACTGGATTTCGGAGATTATTCGGCAATTAAGCACACCAAACACGTTGACACGCAAGGCAACCACAGATATGCAGCAGTTCTATCTACTTGAAAAATAGGGGGTCGTTCCAACTTGAGACAGGAAACCCCAATTATTATTGTGTAGAGCTTAACAAAATCGATTACATTATTGCAATATGAATATATGAGACTCGCATCTCATATGTTATTTTATAATTAGATAGTGAGAAATGGAGTCAAAAGATGTTTTGTAAAGCATAATAACTCAATAATTTTTTCAGAGGGGCCTGATCAATTTACGCCTAGAAACATCCAATTCACTCCATACCTGTCACGTACCGCACCATATAAAATGCCATTTCGAATATTTTTCAGGGGTACTATCTCTGTCCCACCATCTTTAAGCCTAGAATAAATATCTTTCAGATCATCCGCATCTATAGATTCAATTTGAAGCGCAATGTTACCGTCAACAGCGACCAACTGCTCAGGAACTCCATCTGAAGCGTAAAACATTAATCCCTGCGCTTCAAAAAAAGCAGTTAAAATTCTATCGCTATAGCCCTCTTGAGTTTCAACTTTTGCCTCACCATAAGTAATGCAGTATCGTACTCTCCCTTGTAAACATGAGGTATAAAATTCCAACGCTTCTCTACAACGACCATAAAAGGTAATGTGGGGAGCCATATCAATCATAGTATTTTGCCGTTGTTATTATTAAAAATTCCAGAAAGAAAAACATTCACTCTCTCGAAATGCTCTCGCGGCGCATTGGGGGCCACAAAGCCGACGATTTTATCCTGCTTGAATTGCCAATTTTCTGCGCAACAATCAATATAAACACGCCTGGCATTTGTTAGAGGACCTGAAGAGTATATTTCAACATCATTCATACAAAACCGTATATAGCCTTCTGACTCAGCCACCATACGTGTTAAACTTTTTTCACCCCGAGCAGCCCAAATCATAACGTGATCAAATTCGTTCATAGCAGATTTATAGTATCTAAAAATCTTTCGAACCAAAAGCTCTCTATAAGCGAGCAGTCGACAATAATGCAACTCACTTTCCCCCTGAATTTTTAAATTTAACAACGCATTTAGCGAGTTTTTGTCCATCATTAAAAAATAACGCCAAAACCCATTAATTAACAATGGAAAGCACAAATTATGCAGTTTACTAACACCAAAAACGCCAATAGGCATAGTACAATTTTTGCCACTATCTCTATCGACAAAATCAATTGTAAAGTACCTTAGCTCTGCTGATTCATCTTGCAAAACCCAGCGATAAACGTAACTCTTTTTTACAAAATTAAAGAGTCCGTCTGGAGTTCGCCGGCAGGAAATATCAAGAGTATTAATTACATAGTCATCATTAGAAAATGCCTTTGCGAACGACCTAACAAGTTCGACCCGCTCATAAGGGGGACTACTTAGTACCATATTATTGTTATATTGCATAGAAATACAGGTATCCCCCAACGTTATTATTTGTTTTTATCAAGACAGGGTTTTGTATAGATACTAGCATGCCCCTTCCTGAAAGGATAGTAACATCAAATCAATAAGCTTGACCTAACTCTCACAATACGAATCAATTCATAATAAAGACTGAAAAAGTAAAAGGCTACAAGCATGCAAATGCTTGGTTTGATTAACTCAAACACAAATTTGCAAACATTCTAGTCCAGCGATAACATCGCACTTTATCCGGATACACACCGTAAACAACCTAAAACCCAGATTCACGAAAAAACAATATTAATTGCTCTGGACAACCGAAAAACCTCTACTAATAACTTATAACCAATATGATTAACAATATGATCGATAAAAAGACAAATAATTTTGATCCATATAAAAATTTTTCTATGTTACGGGAAATGGCTCCACTTTATTTCAGCGGAGACACTTGGCTAGCTACAAGATATAGCGATGTATCAAGCCTACTATCAGATAAGAGATTGTCGGCAAACCGGATAACTCCAACACTACGGAAATATATCCTGGAGAACTCATCAAAAGATGTCACTCTACTCGAAGAAATTCTCAGCGGTTGGTCGCTTTTTATGGATCAGCCGCATCACATGGTTGCACGAAGTGGATTAAATAAAATTTTTCTTCCATTTACACAAGACATTATTACTCCCAAACTTAGAGGCAAAATAGAATCATTAATACTTCCTATTGTTGGTTCTGGTGACATAGACTTAATGCACGATATTGCTTTACGAATTCACTACACGGTGCTGTCTGATATGTTTGGTGTCAACGAAAATGTATTTGAAGAAATGCTATTTCTATCAAATGAGCTAAATCACTTTATCAGCGCACCATCTAGCACAAATCATGGTGGAATCGCTCGCGCTGCTAATGCTATTGAGCAATTTTATGAAATATTCAAACCTATTTATGAAAATAAAAAAAATTATACAACCGAAGACTTGATATCAATATTAATACATGAAGGAAAAGCAAATGAATATGGAAATTGTCTTGAAGTATTAACAAGCTACTCAATGCTACTTGTTGGCAGTGAAAGTACATCGAGCCAAATTGGCAATACATTAATGTTATTGGCAGAAAATCCTAACCAGTATTTTAAACTCAAACAGGATCGTAGTTTATTAAAATGCGCTATTAAAGAGTGCTTGAGGTATGAGCCCCCCATTCATGTTATTCAAAGAATAGTTAAAGAAGACTTTTCTCTACATGGGTGTAATCTTCTCCAAGGGCAAAATGTTGCTTTACTCATAGCATCGGCTCATCGCGATCCATTAACTTTTACGTGCCCTAATACTTTTGATATAACACGACAAGAAAAAAGTCACCTTGCTTTTGGTTCCGGCCCCCATACATGTATTGGCGGAGCCATTTCCAATCAAATCACCTCAACCGTATTAGAAGTCTTATTAGACAATGTAGATAAAATTATTATAAAAACATCCAACAGGGATTGGCATGATTTAAAAGGTACGAGACGGTTAACCAAACTTGCTATTGAGCTAGTGTAAATTAATACTTTGGCATGTTTTAGCTTTTATGTAACTGATATTGAGGTTGCTGCCATTCAGAGATGTTGTACTACTCGTCTAAAATGTTATTTTATTGAGAAGAAGTTATGACAAATATTTTATATGCATGGGGGTATGCGGCTAATTTAGGGCATATTAACTTTTTTTTACAAATCGTAAAAAAACTACAAGCGAAAGGATATAATATTCGAACAACAATGCCATTTTTTACGCATAATTCCTCTCATATCACAAATATATTAATTGAAAATGAATTAGTGTTTTTGGATATCCCGAATATTCAGATAAAAATTAACGATGAAAAAATAGGATCTCACGTTGAATTAATACAGCAACAGAGTTGCTTTAGAACGGAAGATGATTTCCAGTATTCTTTCAAGTCATGGCTAACTCTATTTAAAGAAGAAATGCCCGATTTGGTGATCTGCGATTTTGCTCCTGTTGCACTTTTGACGGCACGACAACTCGGCATTCCAACAGTACTATTTGATTTGGGATTTTTTGTTTCAGGAGCGCATCAAATTTTACCATCATTCGTTGATTTCCCTATCTCTTCCCTTCAAACTTTTCACAACGCTCCTTTAACGAATGCAGAAAAAAAATCTGAAGAGCGCTTGTTAGAAATAGTTAATGCCACTTTTTCTGTCCTTAATTTTCCTCCGTTGGAAAAATTCACCGATTTTTATAAAGCGGATAAAACACTGTGGCTAAACCATCCCGAACTATTTCCATTTACACATACCAACACTTCATTCTCTGGAATTGCAACCAGAGAAGATAGTGGCATCGTATGTCCTTGGAAATTAAACCGATTTGAATCACCCAAAATATTTGCTTATCTGAAACAAGATGACCCTGCTAGCATGATTATCATACAAGCATTGAAGTACCATAAAAATCTAGATGTTATTGTTTACATTCCCAACTGTCATAGCGAAATTAAAAGAGCATATGATTCCGACAATCTGATTATCGAATATGAGCCCCTAAATATCTCTCAAATATTAGAAAATGCAGATCTCATAATCAACAATACCGATACAGATTTAATAGCCCAATCATTATTGGCGGGCAAACCACTTCTGTTAGCGCCCACTTCCTTCGAGCAATGTTTAAACACTAATAGAGCTGTAAAGTTAGGAGCAGCAATCAGAATGCAACCTGAGGTTACTCACACATCTGTTATGCAAGGTGTTTTCACTTTATTGGGCAATGGTTATTACACTGTATCCGCCCGTGCGTTTGCACTGAAATATAAACCAATAGATGCAGAAATGGTTGCAGACACTATTATTGAGACCATTTCAGCTAATGAAATGGATCTATCTGCTTCCACACAAGAATTAGAAAATGTGGCCATAAACTGATATTTAAAAGTCTACAAAAAAACGGGAGTATATAATGAGTGTCTGTGCCATTTTATTAAGCTATAAACGCCCACAAAATATTGAACGAATTATTAAGAATTTAATTGCAACGCCTAATATTAAACATGTCATTCTAAGCAATAATAATCCCGATATCGATTTAAGTAAGTGGTTTAATTTGCAACAATATCCTATCGAATTTATTCAACAAGCCAATCATGAAATCTGTATAAAACGTTTTGAAATTGCATTAAGTTTGCCTTATGATTATTTCATTTGCCCTGATGATGATTTATTTTTAAGTCCAAAACAATTAGAAACCTTATTAGATCTTGCACAACAAGATAGATCTAAAGTTCATGGAATATTTGGGCAAATAAAATCATTCAATGATAATGGCTTTGGATTATTTTCTGGCGTGCACGGCGTAACCTGTGAGGTCGATATATTAAATCGTGTTTATTGTTTTAGTAAGGAACACTTATTAAAAATGATTGAACTGATCAAGCAACTGAATTTGAAATCCATGGGCGATGCACTTCACATTGATGATTTGCTTATATCGTTTTCTGGTCAACGGCACCCAATATGTCATGATCTTGGTGAATTTGAAGATTGTCCTAGTTCCCTGGAAGTTGGCATCGCCACATGCGCCGAAGACGGTTTTGAAGCGATACGACTCGCCACCTATCGTCGTTTAACAGAAATGACCTCCAGACTTTAAGAATCTAAGCATGTAAACCATGCTGATATTTATATCGATATAGTTGTTGGGGCTGATATAGTGGGAAACTTATACAATACTTATAACAAATGAAGGGTGACGATATGGGCTACGATCAAACAGTTGCTGAAATCTTTTTCCATCTAGCGAAAAAACATCCCGAGTTTTTAGCGCGCCTCACTGCCGTAGAATCTGCTTTTGCTGATTTCGAACACGAACTTGGTTTTAGAGTTACGTCCTATTACGCCAAGAATTCGAGTTGTGAGTTAGCTGCGCTTTGCGACAAATACGGTTCCGACAAAGGCGAAATAAAACCTTATGGCCATCCGTATCCGTGGCCTTCTCATTCTTATACAGATTTCTATGCACGGCTATGGTCGCATTGTCGGCACAGTGTAACGAAGGTATTTGAATGTGGTTTAGGAACAAACAATCCCAATCTTCAGAGCTCAATGGGCGCCTTAGGTAAGCCCGGCGCTTCTTTGCGAGCTTGGAGAGATTATTTCCCAAATGCTATGGTTTATGGCGCGGATGTTGATAAAGATGTTCTTTTTTCCGAAGAGCGAATCGAAACTTACTACATTGATCAACTGAATCCAGACATCATTAAGAAATTCTGGGAAGAGATTGCTGAAGATAACTTTGACTTTATTATAGATGACGGACTACATACTTTCGAGGCAGGCTCCTGCTTATTTTTACACTCCATTGACAAGCTATCACCGATGGGCATTTATGTAATTGAGGATGTTAATCAAACAGATTTGCGGAGATATAAAGATTTTTTTCGCACGAAAGATTTTTTGGTTGATTATGTCACGATGTATAGACCCCATTTAGCTTTGAATGACAATAATTTAGTTGCTGTGAGACGACGGTAAAAACGTGTGATAAAGACGCTGATTTCATCAGCATCATCTTTTAGTCAAGCCTGATCAGTTGCTAGAGTTGTGTGATCATCATTTGTGACACTCATCCACACTTCGAGCCTTACTAAAAAGGCGTTACATTTCATGATATTTAATTTAAAATCAATTAGATATAACTCTTATCTATTGCATTACTTTAAGTTGTGCCACTTCCCGAATTGGGGTTCAGGATAACCGGTAAACTGTTTACACGACGCAAAAATGTGGAAAGACGCCAGCGAATCTGTTCAGGAGAAGCGGCGAGTCGGGCCTGCGGAAAGTGACGCAACAATGCAGCGATACCCTCCCCCGTTTCAATTCGTCCTAACTCGGCGCCCAGGCAACGATGCGGGCCGTTTCCGAAAGAAAGATGAGGGTAGCCTTCACGCGAAATATCAAAAAGCTCACAGTCAATAATAATGGTCTAATTTTCTTGAATTTGCTTAGCTTTAGATGTTGAAACATTGAAAAAGATAGAAAACACTATTCAAATCATTTTCAATGTCTCGAATCGAATTCTATCGTTTACGATTGGCAAACAACATTAGGCCACCCAGTAACACGCCGCCAACACCAGCCCAAATAGGAATATTGACGTGTTTCTTCTCATCTACACTCAGGTGAATTGGGCCAATGTTGGCTTCGTCTGTTTTTTTGGTAAAACTAAATCCACCATACACTAGCCCCAATACACCCACTGTTATTAAAAGTACTGCAATTATTTGTTTGGTATTCATTTTTTTGATTCCAGAGAAAAATTAAGTAAGATATTTTTGACTCTTTGCCAAGCAAGTTACAAACTCTTGCCTCTTATCACTCGTATCAATACAACAACCACTGCTACTACTAAGAGTAAATGAATAAGTCCACCCATAGTGTATGCAGACACCATACCTAAGGCCCACATTATAATTAATAAAACTACAATTGTTTCGAGCATATTGTTCTCCGTAGATTACATAAAGAATTTAATATTTTTTACGTACTTAAAAGTTAAACCTGCACAGATGTGCAGGTCATTGACATCATTTAGCAGCTACGGCCTGATTGGCAATAATCACTTCTACACGACGATTTTGTTGACGACCACTTGCTGAATCATTACTGGCAACGGGATAATTTTCCCCTTTACCGTATGAGGTTACACGTGAAGCACTAATTGATTGGGATAACAAAAAGTTTTTAACCGAATCGGCTCGACGTTGTGATAAATCAAGATTGTAATCTTCAGACCCCATGCTATCGGTATGACCTTCGATAACAACAGTACGATCAGAATATTTGTTCAGGAATGCTGCAAGTTTTGCAAGATGAATATTAGCACCGGCCTTTAACTCGGATTTATTAGTGTCAAATAACAAATCACCCAAGGTTACTATTAAACCACGATCGGTTGCCTTTGCGTTTAACTCAGTAATTTGAAGCTGTAATTCATCTGCTTTTTGTTTTGCAAGATCAGCCTCAATGCGCGCATCCTCTGCATCAATACGGGCATCTTCTGCATCACTACGTGCTGCAGCCGCATCATTGTGTGCCTGATCAGCTTCTCGTGTACGCGAATCCAAACGTGCATTGGCACTGGCTTCACTTAAACCTTTACGTTGATCTTCCAATAAACGTTTTTTCGCCAAAGCCGCCGCTGTGTCAACTTTTCTATCCGCCATCAATACCAAATGTTTTGATTCAGCTTTATCGCTAGTCGGTTTTTCCGCAGAGCGTACAGCATCTTCAGCAATTTTAATTGCAACAGGTGCACGGGTTGCCAATTGTGGATCTGACTGAAGTTGCGTTAATTTATAACGTACAGCTGCTGACCCTTCCGGAGCTTTAACAGTGGTTGCACAGGCAGTCACCATAATTAATGTTACTGCGACAGCAAGTGGTCTTTTAAGTTGATTGATTAAATTTTTCATTTTACGTCCCCTACTTTACGGTTCATTTCTTGTTTTAAGGTATTCGTGCTTTTTCGCATTTCGTCATTGACGAGAGACGCTTTAGCGGCTTCACCTTTGGCTATTGCAAGATCAGCATCAGCACGGGATTCGTTGGCAAGTCGCTCTGCCAACACCATTTTTTTGTCGGTAACTGCACGTTTTGCAGCAGATAGTTTTTCTCGAGCCTCGGTTAATTCAGCAGATGCAAACTCAACTATCTGTGCCTGATCAGCTGTTGCGATAGCCTGCTCTGCTGCTTGCATTGCTTCTGTTGGTGCTTCAGGTGTGGAAGCACAAGCAACCATAGCAAGTACACTCAAACTTAGTGTTATGCCTTGCAATGGTCGAAAGCATTTTGTAATTCCAGTTTTTTCGATTAAAGATTTTGTAGGTGTCTTCATGATGTATTTCTCATAAAATAGTTAACTAAGTTTTGTAATAACTCTCGACAGTTTTTTGCCAGAGTTCTTACTTCATTAAAATGTCAGTGCTTTAGCATTAACACTATTCACGCCACGCACGTTTTGCGATAGCTCTATTGCAAGCGCCCGCTTTTCTCCACTGCTCACTAAATTTTTAAGTGTTACAGTTTCTTTACTGATTACTCCGCTTGTAACCAGCATCATAAGTGTGAGATCTGATATGAAAATGGTTTTTCTTAACGTTCGAATAGAATGAGTTGTTCGAATAGAGTGTTCGAATAGATTGTTCGAATAGATTGTTCGAATAGATTGTTCGAATAGAGAGGTGCATAAAATTGCCTTTGTAATATATTTTTAGCAAACGGGAGGTATATAAGTGACAACATTCAGCATGAATGAAAAATGGCTGGATGGTTCACGGTGCGCTCAAATCAAACGAGTGTCCGTGCGTTAGCGTACTCAATGACTATGTTGGTCATCGTACAGATAGCTTTTCATTCAATCCCTAGTATCTGTTGATTAGCTGTTCTCATTTCCTATTGCTGTCAATGGTTTTCAATTTATGAACAAACTCATCATTAATCTCATTTGCCTGACACTGCTCTGCACAGCTTGCGGCAAAATCTCTGATTTACCAGAAAACGCAGGAATTGGTGCGCACCCTCAACTTCCTGCCCCAGACCCATCCATAATCCCAACCGTCAATATTGCGCCTGCAGACAGGTGGCGAGATGGCGACATGCCTGTTGCAGCACAAGGTTTGCAAGTTCACGCTTACGCCACGCAACTGAATCATCCGCGAATGCTTCATCTATTACCCAATGGCGACGTTTTAGTTGCAGAAACAAATGCGCCTGCTGAACACGATGCAGGTAGTGGTATTAAGGGTTGGATAATGAAACGTGTGATGAAAACTGCTGGTGCCGGTGTCGTCAGTGCTGACCGTATTACTTTGTTACGTGGAATTGATCAAAATGGAATGGCAAAAAGTCGTAGTGTTTTTCTTGAAAATTTACATTCTCCGTTTGGAATGGCGTTAATCGGAAATTATTTTTATGTTGCCAATACAGATTCAATTATGCGTTTTCCATATACCGCTGGCGACACAAAAATAACCGCTCCTGGCGTAAAAATAATGGATTTACCTGCAGGTAAAATTAATCATCATTGGACAAAAGATTTAATCGCGAGCCACGATGGATTGTACTTGTATGTGACTATTGGTTCCAATAGTAATGTCGCCGAAAATGGAATGGAAAATGAAACAGGTCGAGCGGCTATTTATGAAATTGAATTGGCTACTGGACAATCACGTATTTTCGCATCTGGCTTACGCAATCCAAATGGTTTGGCCTGGCAACCACAAAGTGGCGCACTTTGGGTTGCAGTCAATGAACGCGATGCACTCGGTAATGATTTGGTTCCCGATTATATGACCTCAGTTAAAGACGGTGGCTTTTATGGTTGGCCCTACAGTTATTACGGACGACATACAGACACCCGAGTAAAACCAGCACAACCCAATTTAGTTGCAACAGCGATCACGCCTGATTACGCACTTGGCGCTCACACTGCTTCACTCGGTCTCACTTTTTATGACGCCAATTTGTTTCCAAGTGAATTTCATGGCGGCGCTTTCGTGGGTCAGCATGGCTCATGGAACCGAAAACCACGCAGTGGTTACAAGGTGATTTTTGTTCCTTTTGCAAATGGTATTCCCTCTGGACAACCGCAGGATATTTTAACCGGCTTTGTGACAAAAGATGACAAGGCTCAAGGCAGACCTGTAGGTGTTGCTATCGATGCTTCTGGTGCTTTGTTAGTAGCAGATGATGTAGGAAATAGAGTTTGGCGAGTAACACCTACGACCAACTCCCATTGAACCAATATCCTGCACTTGTTAGCGATTGAGTTTTTGAATTCGTCAATTCTTCAATTTGTCACTTTCCACCTTATCGGAATTTTTTGTTTCTATCATTCGTAGATAGTTAAGCCTTTCACTGTTATTCAACTCATTTCTTGTACAAATATTTGTGTCGTTCCAATTTGCTAATAACTTCCATTTGTGACCATTCCGATTTCTAAAAATATCTATCTTAACTCATAAATTCTAAAAATATTTCATTAGCGGCCTACCGCACAGAAAATGCGTTTTGACGGCAGTAGGATAAATAAATATTGTTGTTTTTTTGAGGTAATTGAAATGCAGATTGGCATGATTGGATTAGGTCGTATGGGCGGTGATATGACACGCCGCCTGATTGCTGGTGGCCACACATGCGTTGTATACGATCAAGATGCAGATGTTATTGCAAAGACGCAACAAGACGGTGCTATAGGTGTCTCGTCGCCAAATGAATTGATATCTAAATTAACCAAGCCACGTGTAATTTGGATGATGTTGCCGACAGCTGTTGTTGACCAGGAATTGACGGTGTTATCCGCACTACTTGAAAAAGGTGACATTATTATCGATGGCGGAAATTCTTATTATCGTGATGACATAAAACGCGGAAACGAATTGCATGCAAAAGGAATACATTACGTCGACGTGGGAACAAGTGGTGGCATTGCCGGAATTAAACGCGGTTATTGTTTAATGATTGGCGGCGAAAAGAAAATAGTAGATTTTCTCACACCGATTTTTACAACACTTGCGCCAGGTATTCAAACTGCGTCACGAACACCGGGAAGAGAAAATACTGCAAGCACTGCAGAGCAAGGTTTTTTGCATTGTGGCCCACAGGGTTCAGGGCATTTTGTCAAAATGGTTCACAATGGAATTGAATATGCTTTGATGGAGTCTTATGCCGAAGGGCTGAATATTTTGCGACATGCCAATGCGGGAAATACTGCTCGCACTAAAGATGCGGAAACAACACCGCTACCAAATCCCGAGTATTACCAATACAACTTCGATCTACCCGAAATCGCAGAAGTCTGGCGTCGCGGTAGCGTGATCGGTTCCTGGTTATTGGATCTAACGGCAACTGCTTTACTCAATAATCCAGATCTTCAGAATTTTGAAGGGCAGGTATCTGATTCAGGAGAAGGAAGATGGACTGTTGCGGCGGCTGTCGACGAAGACGTCCCGGCTCCGTTAATCAGTGCAGCATTGTTTGGACGTTTTGAATCACGCGGTGAAGCAGATTATGCGAATCGTGTGCTATCGGCTATGCGAAAAGAATTTGGCGGGCACGATGAAAAAGCATAGATATTCTGAATTTTTTGTTTCGTCATTCTATTTCTACTACCAATTGTATATAGCAATATTATTTCTTTAATTTAACAATTTTTTATAGGCATCCTACGTTGGAGAAAATCATGAATCAATTTAACCAATCATTTGAAAAAATATTCAACGACAATGAAAACATTCATCAAATATTAAAACGTGACCGTGAAACACCTCGAACACGGAAGCATGACGAGAAATCGGCAATCATAAAAAGCCGTGAAAAAACATTTATACAGCCTTCAAATGAAAGGCGTTTTGAAACCTATTAGATTTCTCTTTTTCTATTTGTTGGTTTTGTAATTAAGTAGCTACATAGCCATACCCCTGCTTCCACCCATGGCCGCGCATTCATATTATGCGACATCTGCTTATTTTTAACGTATGACAACGTACAGACGCTACGACAACAACTCAATAGCATCCATATCAAGAACGCGTTTTTGATCACCAAGATCGCACTCTTTCCAAGTCGCTTCATTTCAAGAACTGCTTATTCTCAGCCAACTTCATCTTAGAAAGTTACGAATGAGTTCAATGCAAAAACAATTACTGGAAGACAAGAAAATGAACAAATTCGAACAGAATTCCAATCGCTTAAAATGGTGTATGTGGATAAACGGATGTAAAAGGACAAGTCGATATCTATGGATAGCCCCGCTCACTCTGGCACTTACTATAGCCGGATGCGGTGGTCAGGGTTCAGTCCTGGGATCAGCTGGTAACTCCGTAGCACCACCTGGCATTACACTTGCCGCCCCTACAGATAATGACACTGCGGTTGCTGTCCACAATACCCAGATCAGTACGACCTTCAGTGAACCGGTTGCACTCGATGGCGGTGCAAGCTTCATTGTGAGTTGCGCAACTCCCTGTACGAATCCAGCCGGAACAGTTGTAATGGATTCCACCAATAGAATTGCGACCTTCACGCCAACTGCTAATTTGACTGCCAATACTCTTTACACCGCGACCATTACTGGCGCGAGAAGTTTGAGTTCAAATGTTAGCTTGGAAGCACCCTATGTCTGGCACTTTACAACCGGTGCAGCTCCGCCGCCAATCACAGTAACTGCTGTCGCGCCAGCTGCGAATACTGCGGGTGTATCCATCAACAATTCATTGGTGACGGCTGATTTTAATGAGGCAATAGCGCCCATCACTGGCACTGCCAGTTTCACTTTGACTTGCGCATTACCTTGTGTAAATCCAACTGGAACAATCAGTCGTGATCCTGCAAATAAAATTGCAATTTATACTCTGGCATCAGGAACTCTACTGACTCCCTTAACCCTCTATACAGCAACTATTGACGGAGCTACCAGTCTTGCCACAGGTGCTGCATTGGCATCGCCTTTCGTTTGGCAGTTTACAACCGGGAATACAACTGATCTGACACGTCCAAGTGTGACACTTACAGTGCCTGCCACAACCACACCGGGCCCAACGATGAATGTGCCTACTAACATGGCCATTAGCGCAACTTTTTCTGAAAATATGGCGCCGGCCAGTATTTCCACTACAAGTTTTACGGTTAGTTGTAGCTCACCTTGTGTCAATCCAGTAGGCAATGTCAGTTATGCATTAGGGACCAAGACAGCAGTCTTTACTCCATCAGCAGCACTTGCAGCTAACACAACTTATACCGCAACAATTACCACGGCAGTTGCGGATCTTGCAGGCAACACTTTAGCAAGCAATTACCTATGGACATTTACAACCACCACGGCTGTGGTTGCTGCAAACGTTTCGGTGATGTCTACCAATCCTGCAGATAGCTCTCTCTCTGTCTGCCCTGGCGATGCAATCAATGCAACTTTTTCTGTTCCCTCAGGTTTAAAAATGGATCCAGCCAGCATCGACTCATCCAGGTTTACCCTAACGACAGCCGCGCCGTCACTGACACCAGTGATCGCAGCTTCAGTAGTCGTTGATCCTGCCACAGGTCACATCGCCAGCTTTCAACCCATAGATGATCTTGTTGCCGGTGAAACTTATACAGCCACATTGAAGAGTGGCAACAACGGCGTTAAAGATTTTGCAATTCCTGCGAATTTAATGAGCAACGATTTTGTTTGGAGTTTTACGGTGGATGATTGCACTGCTATGCCTCCAATTGTTATCTCCCTGGGATCGGCAGCACCTTTTGGCGCATTTGGAGGATCGGCTGGTACCACCAACCAAGGGATTTATACCGTCATTAATGGTGATATGGGAACTACCGCTGTATCTACTGCTGTTACTGGATTTCATGACGGCGGCCCAGGTTGTATCTACACCGAAACCACACTGAATATTGGCACTGTGAACGGCAATATTTTTACTGCCGCACCTTCCCCGACTGTTGCCTGCCCAACTGAAGGTACAGCTGTGACCGCAGCAATTGCTGCTGAAGCACGCGGTGATGCCTTGATCGCTTACGACGCATTAGTCGCACAACCAGGTGGTTCAGATCCAGGTGCAGGCAATCTTGCCAACTTGGTGTTAGCTCCCGGTGTTTATACCTCCACTTCAGGTTCTTTCATGATTGAAGGAGGAGATTTAACTCTCGATGCACAAGGAAATGCCAATGCAGTTTGGGTATTCCAAATGGCCAGCACGTTAACTGTCGGTGGTCCTGGTGCAGCTGCCCCGCAAAGCATCATTCTGGTTAACGGCGCACAAGCTAAAAATGTGTTTTGGCAAGTCGGTACCGCCGCGACTATTAATTCGGGTGGTGGTGGAACTATGGTCGGCACCATTATTTCGCAAGCGGGTGCAGATGTTTCCACCAGCGGCAAAGTAGCAGTCTCGACACTGAATGGCAGAATTTTATCTTTGAATGCATCAGTCACACTGGTCAACACTGTCATCAACGTGCCGGCGCCTTAACAGGCATTGCATACAAAATATCAATAGCTAAACCGGTGGTAGAAAATTAAATCTGCCGCCCCTTTTAAAAAATTTTCGAGGATGGGCACATGAAATTTATTAAAACATCACGAGTATTAGGCGTCGCAGCCATTGCCGCAATTGTCAGCCCAATTTCTCAGGCCGACGATTCAAGCTCATACGACAACTCGTACGACAAAACTGGTTGGTACATGGGAGCCAATATTGGCAAATCAACTGCAAATATTGACGATGGAAGAATCATTAATAATCTTTTGCAAGGCGGACTTTCCACAACATCAATAGATGACAATGAAGATGACCGTGGCTATAAATTATTTGGCGGATACCAATTCAATCGCTATTTTTCTCTCGAAGCAGGCTATTTCGATTTAGGAGAATTTGATTTTTCAGCAGAGACTTTGCCACTCGGAACCTTGGATGGTCGCATTAAATTAAAAGGAATCAATTTTGATGTGGTCGGATATATCCCCTTCACTGAAAAACTTTCCGGGTTTGGTCGAATTGGTGCTAACTACGCTGAAGCTAAAGATACTTTTCGCGGAACTGGTGCAGTTAATGTCTTAGACCCCAACGCGAGTGAGCGTGCACTCAATCCAAAAGTCGGTGTTGGCTTGCAGTATGATTTTTCGCAAAAATGGGGAATGCGTTTGGAAGCTGAGCGCTATCGTATTAATGATGCTGTCGGCAATAAAGGCGATATTGATTTAGTCTCGGTTGGCGTTATTTATCGATTCGGTCAGGCGCCAGCACCGGTAGCCAAAACAGTTGTTGAACCAATCACACCCGTGGTTGCTCCATTACCTCCACCGGCACCACCGCCTAAATTTGTGAAATATACTTTATCTGCAAATGAATTATTCGCCTTCGATAGTTCAGAAGTGCGTTTACCTCAACCGCAACTGGTTGCAATCGCCAAAGCACTTAATGGCGAAGGCTCACCGCAACGAATAGTAATCACCGGCTACACAGATCGTCTTGGCACCACTGCGTATAACCAAAAATTATCTGAACAACGTGCATTAGGTGTAAAAAATTACATTGTCAGCCTGGGCGTTGACGCTGAGCGTTTAATTGCAGTAGGTCGCGCTGAAGCGGATCCTGTTGTTGAATGTACAGATAAAAATCGGCAAGCCTTAATTAAATGTTTAATACCAAATCGTCGTGTAGAAATTGATGAAATGACTATTGTCAAAGAAGTCAAAAAATAAACGTTTGATAACGAGTCGCAATCTAACATAAGTGTATTTGGAGAAAGCAATTGAACCAACAAGCTAATATTACTTGCGCACTCGTTGATATCGGCGGTGTATTACTCAGCAACGACTGGGATAGATATGCGCGCAAACCTGCAGCAGAACACTTTCGCTGGACTTTACCGAACTGGATGAGCGCCATCAACTTCATTTTGAAATTTATGTTTTCACAGTCAACACTCATACCCGAAATGATTGAACTCATCACTTATCAGCAAATAAGTTTTGAATAAAATCATCCTAAGGATCACCTATGATCATATCAAAATCTGCAACCACTACCGCTCATACAGAAACGCTTTGCCCTGAATTGCTACGTAAAATGGATGCCTATTGGCGAGCTGCCAATTATCTTTCTGTTGGGCAAATTTATCTGTTCGATAACCCATTACTTAAGAGACCGCTAGCGCTGAGTGATATTAAACACATGTTACTGGGTCATTGGGGGACGACTCCCGGGCAGAACTTTATTTACGTACATTTGAATCGAATCATTAAACAATTTGATTTAAATATGATTTACATTTGCGGCCCAGGTCACGGCGGGCCAGCAGTTGTTGCAAACACCTATTTGGAGGGAACTTATAGTGAGGTGTATCCCAATATCAGTCGGGATGAAGCGGGCCTGCAAAAATTATTTTTACAATTTTCATTTCCCGGCGGTATTCCCAGTCATGCCTCACCCGAATGCCCTGGTTCAATTCATGAAGGCGGTGAACTGGGTTATTCACTCAGTCACGCATTTGGCGCGGTATTTGATAATCCTGATTTAATTGTTGCTTGTGTGATTGGTGATGGCGAAGCAGAAACCGGCCCACTGGCGACCGCTTGGCATTCCAATAAATTTTTAAATCCTGTTAGCGATGGAGTGGTTTTACCGATTCTCCATTTAAACGGATACAAAATTGCCAACCCGACTTTACTTGCACGTATCAGCCAAGAAGAGTTAGATCAATTGTTGCGAGGTTATGGTTGGACGCCCTACTTTGTTGAAGGCGATGATCCGGAATTAATGCATCACGCTATGGCAAAAGTACTCGATGAAGTTGTCGATAAAATTCAAAACATTCAACAAGACGCACGTGTTCCCGCAGCTATGCATCACAAAGTTGAACGTCCACGCTGGCCGATGATTGTTTTGAAATCACCCAAAGGTTGGACAGGCCCGAAAATAGTGGATGGTCAGCAAATTGAAGGGACTTTTCGCGCGCATCAAGTGCCCATAAGTTCACCGGCAGATCATCCCGAACATTTGCAACTTATTGAACAATGGTTGAAAAGCTACAAACCCGAAGAATTGTTTGATGAACAAGGTCGCTTGATTGCAGATTTGGCGGCACTTGCACCAACAGGATTACGCCGTATGGGAGCAAATCCTCACGCAAACGGCGGACTTTTATTGCGCGATTTACGACTGCCGGATTATCGTGATTATGCGGTTGATGTAAAAGAACCCGGTACATGCGGTATTGGCGATACTCGTGAGCTGGGAAAATTTTTGCGCGATGTTGTAGAGATTAATCAGGAAGAAAAAAACTTCCGCATTTTTGGCCCGGATGAAACTTTATCTAACGGTTTAGGCGCTGTCTTTGATACAACTAATCGGCAATGGGATGCAAAAACAAAAGAAAATGATCAATGGTTAGCACCCAGTGGTCGGGTATTGGATTCCATGCTCAGTGAACATCAATGTCAAGGTTGGCTTGAAGGTTATTTACTCACTGGCCGTCATGGACTTTTTAATTGTTACGAAGCTTTTATTCACATTATTGATTCCATGTTTAATCAACATGCAAAATGGTTAAAAGTAACAGCGCAGATTCCTTGGCGTCGCAAAATTGCATCGCTGAATTATTTATTGGCTTCGCATGTGTGGCGACAAGATCACAATGGTTTTACCCATCAAGATCCCGGCTTTATTGATCACGTGGTTAATAAAAAAGCGGAGGTTGTGCGCGTATATTTGCCGCCAGATGCAAACTGTTTACTCTCGGTGATGGATCACTGTTTGCGCAGTAGTCATTATGTGAATGTGGTAGTAGCCGGCAAACACCCTGCCCCGCAATGGTTAACTATGGATGCAGCTGTCAAACATTGCGCCGCTGGTGTGGGTATTTGGCAATGGGCAAGTAACGATCAGGATACGAGTCCCGATGTTGTTATGGCTTGCTGTGGTGACGTGCCAACTTTGGAAATTCTTGCAGCCGTTTCAATACTGCGCGAACATTTTCCTGAATTGAAAATTCGCCTGGTGAATGTTGTCGATCTGATGCGATTGCAACCACAAAGCGAACATCCTCACGGTTTAAGCGACAGTGATTTCGATCAGTTATTTACCAAAGACAAACCGATTATTTTTGCATTTCACGCTTATCCATCACTTATTCATAAACTCACTTACCGGCGAACCAATCACGCCAATATTCATGTGCGCGGCTACAAAGAAGAAGGCACGATTACTACACCTTTTGATATGACAGTGCTCAATGATATGGATCGTTTTCATTTGGTGATGGATGTTATAGATCGCGTACCGAAAACCGGTGAGCGCGGAATTTATTTCAAACAGCAATTGAAAGACAAGCTGATGGAGCATCGTATTTACATCAACAAAAACGGTCAAGACATGCCGGAAATTCGCGATTGGAAATGGAATAAACAATAATTCAAAAAGCTACATAGTTAAGCCATGGTATTGTTAATTTTTTTTTGCGCCTCAGCATCCGCGCAAAAAAATTGAAAATTATTTCGTCCGGATATTTTTGCTTGATACATAGCGCTATCTGCATGTTTGAACATGGTGTCCAAATCTTCACTATCGTCAGGATAAATACTGGCACCAATGCTCAATGTGACCAGCAATAAATGCTCATCGATCTTGTGTGGAACTGTAAATGCTTCAATTAATTTGTCAGTCACTTGCGCTGCATCCTCGACCTGTTCAATTTCTGTCAAAAGAATTACAAATTCATCTCCACCCTGACGACAAATAGTATCTGTATTGCGTACCAAGGTCTCTAACCGTCTAGCTACAGACTGAAGCAATTTGTCACCAATATAATGACCGAGTGAGTCATTGATTTGCTTGAAATTATCGACATCAATAAATAGCAACCCCACCTTCTTTTTATTACGGCTTGCCAGACCAAGTGCACGCGATAAGCGATCGGTTAAGAGGGCGCGATTAGGCAGACCCGTCAAAAAATCATGCTGCGCCAAGTGTGTCATTTTTTCAGTCAGTGCACGTGTATCACTGACATCATGAAATACAATTACGACACCAATAATAGTTTTATCACGATTAAGAATTGGTGAAATGGATTCTTCTATAGGTAATTCTGATCCATTACGAGATATCAGCACACTGTTACTTGCCAGTTTAGTCGTCCGGTTTTCGTTCACGGCTTCTGCTATTGGGATGTGAGCAAACTTGCGTGTTGTAGCATCCACTACGTGAAATACTTGTTCCAGCGCAAGTCCTTTCGTCTCGTGCAAACGCCAACCCGTCAGGATTTCTGCTGTGGAATTTAAATATGTCACCTCGCCTTCCAGGTTTATGGTAATAACTCCATCGCCAATGGAATCAAGGGTAACGCGCGCAGTATCTTGCTGCTGGTACAAAGCGTCTTCCGAAGAGAGCAGAAGAAGCTCTATAGCTTTTCGATCACTGATATCTTCAACGATTTGTACATATCCCTGCACTTTTGAACCATCATTTTTATCGCGAATGACCTCGATGTTAATACGTGTCCAGACAAGGCTATTATCTTTATGCACAAATCTGATTTCAGTAATAAAAGGCACTTGTGTTCGTACCACATCTTTCCAATCTAAAATAGTTTGTTCACGGTCTTGTGGATGAATAGCACGAGTCCACCCGCTGCCCAAGGTCTCACTCAGAGCTTGTCCCGTAATACGTTGGTAAACTGCATTGGTATAAGTACAGTTGCCCTGCACATCAGAAATAAAAACTCCTAATGGTGATGCATCACTCATAGCTCGAAAACTCTCTTCACTCGAATCCTCGTATTCTGAACTATGAAATTTATACATATAAATACCTCTGGCTGCACGCGATAAACGCGCCTGAAATGTGGAAGCTTGCCTAGATTACTAACATTCTGCTTTGTATTTCTGTGCGATACCGAACTAATCATCGCTATGTAAACCAATGTAAATTTCAGGATAGATTTCATTGCAACAAAAATAAATCACAATCACACGGAAATAAAAATGTTCGCTATCGTACAGAGGCTTCAACTCCAGATCTACATAATCAGTTCTATTCTAAACACAAGCGAAATCAATGTGTCACAGGATTGTTGGTACAGATGTATTTGAGATGATGAGGATATATTTACGATGATGAATAGGCAAACAAACTCCGAAGTCGCAGCTGATGCCTTGGTATTGTTTGGTGTCACTGGTGATCTTGCTTACAAGAAAATCTTTCCGGCACTTTATGCAATGGCCAAACGCGGCCAGCTAAATATTCCTGTTGTTGGTGTTGCATCTACAGATTGTGATCAATCACAATTGCATAAAAAAGTGTCGGATAGCATTAGTGAATTTGTTCCCCCCGATAGTCGTCAGGCGAATAGCGAACATCAAAAGATCCTTAATCACCTACTCTCTTTACTACATTATGTGAAGGGTAACTACAAAAATGCATCAACCTTTGTTGAGCTTAAAAAAGTATTAGGTACAGCAAAACATCCCGCGCATTATTTGGCGATCCCTCCCGCACTTTTTGCAACTGTTATTAAAAGCTTGGGCGAAAATGGCCTTGCTGATCAAGCGCGAGTTATTGTTGAAAAACCTTTTGGCCGCGATTTAGCTTCTGCGCGTGAACTGAATACCGTTGCGCAGTCTGTTTTTCCTGAAAAAGCTATCTTCCGTATTGATCACTTTCTCGCGAAAGAATCAATTATGAATATTCTTTATTTTCGATTCGCTAACAGTTTTTTAGAACCCATTTGGAATCGCAATTATATTGCCAGCGTACAAGTTACACTTGCAGAAGATTTTGGTGTTGAGCAACGCGGCGCTTTTTATGAAACCGCTGGTTGCTTGCGCGATGTTATTCAAAACCACCTTTTTCAAATTGTTGCACTTCTGGCAATGGAACCACCCAGCCATAGAGGCTACGATGCGGTACAAACTGCAGCGACAAATGTTTTCCAGTCCATGCGTCCGTTACACAAAGATGATTTGGTACGGGGACAATATCAAGGATACAAACAAGAGCATGGCGTAGCTGAAGATTCAGACGTAGAAACTTTTTGTGCATTGCGCCTGTACATAGATTCATGGCGTTGGGGTGGCATACCTTGGTATATACGTTCCGGAAAATGTTTGGCCACATCTACCGCCGAAGTGACTCTATGGCTTAAACCTCCACCGACCGCACTTTTTGCAGATGCCAGGTCTAAATTACCAAACTATATTCGTTTTCGTTTATCTCCCAACACCAGCATCGCACTGGCAGCACGAGTAAAACATCCAGGCAAAGAATTTGTCGGGGACCAACTTGAACTTTCGCTAGTTGATGAACGGCCACAAGACGAAACACCTTATGAACGTTTACTGGGTGATGCAATGCAAGGAAACGATGCACTCTTCACTCAAGAAGAGTCTGTTGAAGCAGCTTGGAAAGTTGTTGAACCGGTTTTAAAAAATCATAAGCCTGCGATACTCTACCCTCGCGGTAGTTGGGGACCAGAAACGGCTAACCAACTCATTGCCAAAGACGGCGCCTGGCATAATCCATTAGCAACAACTGAAAAAGTTTCACCAGACAAAATAATCTAATCAATTAAAGAGGTAATAATATGGAACAAATTGAAAATGTCGAATTATCAGCCCGCCGCAACGACATCATAAAAGATGTCAATAATCTTATTGAGAAGTATCGGGCAATTTTTGAATGGGATGTTCCAGATATAGATGAAAACCTGACTAACACCTTAATCTTGAATGAAGTGCGCAAAGCGATTGACGATATACAAGAAAAATTATTTGAAAAGAAAGTTCAATAGAAAAATATAATAATAATGCCTTCAACCACAAAAATAACCGATATTCCTTTGCCTGTTATTTATATTAATTTTATGTGGTTTGCCAAATGAGTAAACACGACGGATACACGTCGCAAATGACGCGATTCTGCATGGGTTAACAACCATAATTGTGTTTCACTTTCTGTAATCGGCGGCGTAAGTTGTTTTAAATCTTCTCGTCCTTCTGCCATAAATAATGGAATAACACCGACACCTAATCCTTGAATAACTGATTCCATCACTGTAGCAATACTGCTCACTAGATAAGTTGGCGTAATTTTTGGAAATTGGCGTTTACGCCAAAGTACTGATGGATGTTCCGGTAATGCATCGTCTGGTGCAATCCAGGCAGAATTCATTTCAATTACATCATCCAAAGTTTGTAATTCACTTTCTTTCGCTGCAAATAGAGCAACGCGAATAATCCCTAATTCTTTTCCAATCAAATGTTGTGGCGGATGTCTGGTTGCCCGCAAAGCAATATCGGCATCTCGACGAGTTAAATTTGCCAATTCATTACCCGAATGCAATTCAAATCTCAATAACGGATGGGTGCTGTAAATAGGCTTCAAGGCAGGCACAATCAAACCATTCATAAGCGTATCGGTTGATGTGATTCGTATAACACCACTGACTTGTACTGGCTCTTGCTGTGCTGCAGAACGCGCATTTTCCAACTCGGTTTCAATTCGCTCAGCATGAGCTGCCAGATTCAAGGTAAATTCCGTGGGTAGATAGCCAGCCCGCGAGCGCTCAAACAAGCGCTGTCCCAAACCTCGCTCAATACGTTGGACTGATCGAAATACTGTCGAACCATCCACCCCTAAACGCAACCCTGCTTCTGCCAAAGTTCCGGTTCGGATGAGTGTCAGCAGAATATCGAGATCGTTGGCTGTCAATTTATATTGCGTTTTTGCATTCATAGATTGCACCGATGCTTATTTAAATTGCAAGACCGCAACAATAAACTGAGACCTCCTTAACTTCAATGGAGAAATACAATGTCCTCTCAAAAACTTCCTATCAGTTATCAATCAGGCGTCACCTTGGTGCGCATCAGTCTGGGTGTTATGTGGATTGCTCACGCGCTACTAAAACTTCTGGTATTTACACTGCCTGGAACTGCCCAATACTTTCAATCTATTGGGCTGCCTGGTTGGCTGGCTTACTGGGTATTTAGCCTTGAAATTATCGGCGGTCTGGCTTTAGTCATTGGTTTTTATGCACGTCAATTTACCTTGATACTCTTACCGATTATGGCATCGGCTACTGTTGTACATATTCCAAATGGTTGGGTGCATACCAGTGTCGGCGGTGGTTGGGAATACCCACTCTTTTTATGTGTCGTATCCATTGCACTTTGGCTTGCCGGTGATGGCATTTTGGCACTGAAGCGTTCAAATCGTTTTACTTTTGAGCCAAAAGCATAGGGACCAACATCATGAACAATTATATTCTTATCAGCCATAAACTTTGTCCTTATGTACAAAGAGCAGCCATTGTACTCGCCGAAAAAAATATTCCTTTCGAACGAATATATATCGACCTGGACAATAAACCCGACTGGTTTTTACAGATATCACCGCTTGGAAAAACGCCGGTTTTATTGGTTGATCAACAGCCCATATTTGAATCTGCAGTGATTTATGAATATTTGGATGAAACTTTGGGGCCGCGATTACATCCAGAAAATCCGCTAACTCGTGCACAACATCGTAGCTGGATGGAATTTGGGTCAGCAATTCTTGGCAATATTGCAAGCTTTTATAATGCAGAAAACGCAATCAATTTAGCGAAAAGTGAGGCCGATCTTAAAAAGAAATTTGAGAAATTGGAAGATGTCCTAAATGATGGACCTTATTTCTCTGGACGTAATTTCACTATGGTTGACGCAATATTCGGCCCGATTTTTCGTTACTTCGAATTATTTGATTTGAATGGTCATAGCATTTTTATTAATACACCCAAAATCAATCAATGGCGCCGCCAACTTGCACAACGTCCGTCAGTTCGCAACGCTACTTCTCCGCAATATTTGCAGCATCTGGAAGTGTTTATTGATGCACGTAATACGGAGTTGGCGCGTTTATTAAAGCAGAAAAAAGTAATGCTGGCTGACACATAAAAACGTTATTTTTCGTAAACGGGTTCGACGCAGTCGTTAGACACCCATGTGCCTGCTTTGCCTTCAATCAATTCTTGAATCATCTCGAGCGAGCCGATTACAGCGGGGTTGCCTGTCGCCAGAACAAACTGACAGGCAGCTTCCACTTTTGGCCCCATAGAACCTTCGGAAAATTTCATTTGGCTTAAATCTTTGGGGGAAATTCGGCGAATAGCGCGTTGAGTGGGTTTGCCCCAATCGACAAATACCGCTTTTACATCAGTCACTATCACTAGAATACCTGCAGCAATTTTTTCGGCGAGTAACGCGCTGCACAAATCTTTATCGATAATCGCATTCACACCTTGATAGCCCTGCCCGTCATCTGACCGCACAACTGGAATGCCACCTCCGCCTGCTGCAATCAAAATCACATGATGCTGAAGTAACCAAAGCATGGGTTCAATTCGAAGAATCTTAATGGGTTTTGGTGATGCAACTACCCGACGAAAGCCTTTGCCATCCGGTTTGATGACCCATTTTTTTTGCGTTGCTAATTTTTCTGCTGCCTCTTCTTTCGTATACATAGGGCCTATAGGTTTAGTCGGATTTAAAAATGCAGGATCATTTGCATCTACTTCAACCCGTGTCAGGAGCGTTGCGATCACGCGTTCCTGCGATAGGTGATTCGATAATTCCTGCTCCAACAAATAGCCGATCATGCCATCTGTTTCGGCACCCAAAAGATCAAGTGGATAAGGAGTTGTCGTTGTATCCGCCGCGTTTTGCAATGCAAGCAAACCAATTTGCGGGCCATTACCATGAGTAATCACTAACTGATATTCAGCAGGTAATTGTGCAATTTGCGCAGTCGCACGTTTAATATTCGCCAGTTGATTTTCCTCTGTAGGAGGCTGACTTCTGCGCAGCAATGCATTACCGCCCAATGCAATTAAAATAATCATCGCAACTCCTTATCACTAACTTATTCACCGCAATCTATTCACCACAATCTGTTTACCGCAATCGATGATAAAAATAGTTTTTAAATAGCTGTGTCGAGAATTTTGGATTTATCCTCCCAATAACCTTTGCGACCATAATGACGATGAAGAGCTTCTTCTGCTTCACGCCCAAATACAGCACCCGCGTTGTACCTGGGTGCATTTTTAATTTCTGACTGAGTCAAGTCGACGTAAACTTTTGATGCGGACCAACTGACTTCTTTAATCCACTGTGGTGCAACTAATACCAAATGGCCTAACCACCAATTACTGGTATTAATAATTAAATAACGAATCGCCCAGGTCTCTGGATCAATTAACATGCCTTGTAAATGCCCCAACTCACCATCACTCGCTTTTATGTGATAATTCATAACTTCAGTGTTACTGCGCAAATGATGATCGGCTGATACTTTTTTCGGAGAAACATAAGGCACCTCCGTATCAACAACAGTAGCGGGAGTATCATCGCGAAGATAATCAGGCCCCATCATATAAGGACTGGGATAACCACCCCAAAGACTCGTATCTCCCCAATAGAGTGCATATCCGTAATAACTTAAATAATCCATTTCATATTGGCGTGACACAGGTTTTTGAGTATCTATGTCAGGACTATTTTTAACCTGTGATTGAGAGATTGTCACAACTACTTCTTTCGCTTCCCAGTCAACATCTTTGATCGAGATGGGCGAAAGTAATATTTTTTTGCTCGACATCCAACTACCCGTTTCAACCACCAAATAACGTACTACCCACTGGTGATCATTAAAATAAAACTCTTTAATTTCACCAATATTTCCATCAGTAGCGCGAATAACAAAACCTTCCAAATCTTTTAAGTTACGTAACATGATTAATTACCCCCAACAAGAATGAATCTTAATCCTGCACCCACTTTCTTATTCATACTGTACGGTGCCGCACAGAACAGGTTTTTAACCTGTAACTGTTTTTACAGTCAGATGAATCACTAGTTTGGGAGCAAGGTTTGTGGAGTTTTTGGCTGTGACTTGTATTGAGATTAATTTTTATGTAGGAATTTATCAGGAAGGTTTTCTGAGTAGAGCTTCAGGATTTTTTTGTTAGATGATAATTTAAAAGATATTGAGAGCTCACAATGGATAACAGGTCTTCTGCCCCCATTTTGGCTTAACTCTGGATGTTACTCTAGAATAGTATTCCCTACTATCTGGATGCCCGTAATCTTCTGTATCTAACATGACGCCATAGAAAATATCCTCTGACTCAAAAATGAGCATATACAATAGTTTTTCTTGTGTATTTAAGGTTTCTTCAATTACAAAACCATGTTCATTTTTTGCAATTACTTTATAAGTTGATTCAGGTAAAGCATAGCCTCCATTTTCCTTATTTTTTATTTTGAATGGTTCAAAATAGTTACATATCTTTGATTCACTATAATAGATATGGTTATGACCTAATATTAAAACTAGGCGAGACAAGCGATCTTCTGAAATTTTTTGATGCTGCCTATTCCATTCCAGCGTTTTCTGCTTATCAGACTTCCATTCACCTTCAAGTGTTAAAAGCGATCTGCCATTCTTCTTCCAAGCACATCCAATGTTTTCTTCAGCCCAAAGAGCTTCTAAAGCGTCTGGAGAAGTACGTTACAAAGTCAAATTGACTGTGAATCAAGATCAATCATCAAGGTTTTCTTGCCCATTTCAGATAACGCCTGTGCTATGTGAATACTTAAAGTGGATTTACCAACTCCGCCTTTATAATTAAAAACAGCTCTGATCTTCATGTTAGTCGATCCCACAACAAATATGGGGAATTTGAAATGACGCTAGATAAGGTAACGGATTTAGCCACTTTCCATCTATATTGGCAGTCGCAGATTGCAAAAACAAAAATAGAAGAAGTAAGTTTCCTGTGTTGGAATCTGCGAAGATCCATTTCGTCGCTGGGTTCGCAGTCCGGCTTTGATCCGTTGCAAATCCAAATGGAGTGTTGTCAAAATAGACAAAGCCCTTATTTAGCACGAATATTCCGTCGATACTTGGAGAAGCTATATTAAGCCTCGCTTCTCCATGAGGAAGCTCTGAAATAGTGATACCAAGTGATTCATGTATTTGCGGAACCCAGTTGTATACAGTTTGCATCATTGCTGGCCCATCGTAAGCCACTACATAATTAAGAACTTTAGGGGGTGTATATCCCGAGCGAAAAATAGTCACAACATTTGGAGTCAATGATTTTGCATTCCTCGCCGCTGTAATTGCTTGGACCATATCAGATTGTGTAAGTGTTGATTTCACTTCAACTGTTGCAATTACAGACTCAATTAAAAAACCACTAATGCCGCCACCAAAATCTAGTTTAGGGTAATTTTTCTTATATATAACTATATCAAACTGGTTTCTCTGAGCAGCAGGCTGTGATAAAGCATCAATTATTTCACCGGTGCCTATAGCCACATTTTCAGGCAAGTGTGATTGAAGAAATTCCCGAATAAATGCTTCACGAGGTGTACCTTTATGTAGGCTATGGCCGCTATTTGCAGGGACTCTCGAAATTGCAATAAGTGCATTTTCTTTAGCATCCATATGTGATTTTAGCAATTATTATATCCTCGCCCTAAGGGCAGTTATGTCGGAGAATTATTTCCGAATCACAGTGTGAAACATAATGACTAAGTTTAGCGACGTCAACTGTTTAGTTAATTTGGAAAAGTATTTTTTACATAATTTCAATTTTTTGAGCATAAAAACAAAGAGGCATACCCATTTTACTTTCCTTATAATATTTTTTGTAAGGTAGATACATTGCTTCAAACTTATAATCTTTAATAAATTCGCTAGTTGCTGAAAAAAATACAACTACTTTACTATTGTCTTTCTCATAAATTTGATGTTTTAACTGAAAACTGTTCTTACCAATGCTCATGTTAACACCTTTAAATTCCCATGACTTAAATGTAACAGGAATAATTATTTCATAATCAATAGGATATTCTTCGCCAGGACTTTTGTGCTTCCATGGATCAGTTTTAACAACTTCAATGGGGATTTCATTCCCGCAAGCTGCTGCGTTATTTACAAATAGTATAAAGAATAGAAATGCGAATACTTTAATAATCTGGAAATTCATTTGGCTTTTTACCTACCTTTCTTTTTTTGTTTAAATAGCTTTAATATTTATTTTGTAATCTTGACAGCTATTTTGTCGGTGCTTATATCATAGCCAGGAAAGCTAATGACTAAGTTTAGTGGCGTCAAGTGTTTATGAACTTGAAGGTCGCCCCCCTATGATTTTTCTTCACTTTCTTTCGGTTTAAATTTTTCGAGAATAAAAGTAACAAAGGAATATAAATATAGCCCTAATATAGTTACTGAAATGATTGCACAAGGAATCAAAATAAGCGCAAGATTCGCTTGATAACCCATATAGGCAAATGTAGCGGATAAGAAACCAATTAATAGTTCCATTAGTACGGATTCCCAATGAACCGTATTCCCTACCCCAATTGTCTTGGCTCCAAAATGGTTAACTCGAATCTTAGCCATAGAATCCTCTCAGAATAACTTTTCAGTAGGGCTGAGTCGCTTAATCAATAACCCGAATATAGCACGCACGGAATAAAAGACGATTTTGAGAAAAACAAACGGAACAGGTTCTTATGGTGTAGGTTTTGGAGGCTCGATAGAGCTATTTACTAGTTCTTAGGTCTTCAATTCTGGCAAGTAATTTACGTGACCACCGCAGCGTTCACACACATCGATGGTTGGAGGGATTAAAACTTAATCCCTCCAACCTTTTCGTTGAAGACGATTGAGCAAGCAACTTTTAAACTAAGTGCCTAGAGTGCATCGTCGTAGGCACCAATCTCTGATCCCTCTGAAGGATTTTGATGTTGTTGATCAATCTTGTCCTCTGACTTCCTGCGAAGTCTGTCTATTTTCAGGATAGTCTCTTTATATTCACGCTGACCGGCGTTGTAGCCTTTTACATAGAGCTCCCGAATTTCGTAGGGACAGATTTCTGAAGCAGGCACACTATTCTTACCGTGTTTGTAGCCTTGATCGTAGGAACAAAATGTGATGAGCCCCCGCGCGTATCCGTCCATATATGCATCCATAGAACTCTTATCAAAGTTACTGCAACCGTTCTTATACTTGTCAATAGTGCGTATTTCAATACCGGATTCGGCCGTCGATTTACCAAAAGCGGCCCAGTCTTTTCCTTCACAAGCCAGCGTTTCCTGCTTGCCAGTAGTGGCG
>Ga0164241_10001333_pt1 | contig 31333 bp, 24 predicted proteins | sample OricomyardsoilBY_FD_108780 | JGI IMG/M metagenome (GOLD analysis project Ga0164241, IMG submission 108780) | Backyard soil microbial communities from Emeryville, California, USA - Original compost - Back yard soil (BY) | ecosystem: Environmental > Terrestrial > Soil > Unclassified | place: USA... | reverse complement strand
GGCAAATGCGAGCAGCGGATGCACCGAGCCGACGCCGACGCCGACGCCGCGCGCGGGCTCGAGGACGTCGGTCCCGAGGGCGCCCGCCACATGGAGCACCACCGTCCGCGGAACGAGCAGCGGCCGCAGGCGCTTCGCCATGCCGGCGACGTCTGGATCGCGCACCGCGATGATCACGACGCTCGCTCCGCGTGCGGCTTCGAGGCTCCCACGTCGCGCCGGCACGAGGCGCACTTGCACGCGTGCCGTCGCGAGACCGCGAGCCAACGCGCGACCGACCTTTCCAGCGCCGACGATCACCACCAGCCCGAGGCGCCCACGTGGGGGGCTGGTCGCGGCGCGAGGTGGCAGCCTCGATGCGCTCACGGTGGGCGCCCCTCTCGGTAGAGCCCGTGATCGGCGATGTAGCGGCGCACCTCGGTAGGCAGCGCGTGGTAGAGGCCCGCCTGATCGTCTTCCATCAACATGCGACGAACCGCGGTGCTCGACAGCTCGGGGAGGAAGACGCGGCTCGACTCGCCGCTGTGCCCGTTGCGCTGGAGGACGATGGGCGGGGCGAGCTCGGCGATGCGCTCGAAGCGATGCCACTTCGGCAGGTCGGAGAGCACGTCGCTGCCGATGATGAGGCGGAAGCTCCACGTGGGGTGCGCAGCCGCGAGATGCTCGACCGTGCGCAGCGTGAGACTGTCACCGCCGAGCTCTCGCTCGACCGCGCTGACCGTCACGCGCGAGAGTCCACCGAACGCACGGAGACACATCTGCAGGCGGTCTTCGAAGGGCGTTAGATCCTTCGAGAAGGGATGCTGAAACACGGGGACGACGAACACCTCGTCGACAGGCTCGGTCGACAGGACGTAGGTCACCGCGAGGACGTGCGCGACGTGCGGCGGGTTGAAGCTGCCGCCGAAGATCCCGACTCGCTTGGCAGAGGGCTGCGGGCTCACTGCACGCGAAGCTTGGCGTTTCCAACGCGCTGGTCGAGCCGTTCTTTTCGCTTCACCGCGCCATCGGGCTCGAGGAGCTCGACGGTGACGCCGCCCCCCTGGTCGTCGATGACGGCGATGCCGCCCTCTGCGCCCGCGGCGAGCGGCCCGGGCGCGATGAACGTCCGTGACCCGACGCGATGAAGGATCGGGGCGTCGGATCGGCCGAAGATCAAGTAGGACGCGCCGGCGATGTCGTCCTCGTCGAGCGCGGCCTTGTCGTGAACGATGACGGCGACGCGGCCATCGAAGAGCTCCATCGTGCGGCGTGGCGGCGGAGGCACCGTCGTGAACACGCGGAGGCGGCGACGCGCACGCTCACCCGCGACGAACGCTTCGATTTCCTCGGGCTCGGCGTCGGCGCACACGTGCGCAGCGCGGTCGAAGATCAGCGAGTCGCGCGGGTCCATTCCGACCAGCTCGCGTGCCCATGCGCCTACGACGCGGTCCAGCGCGTCGTCCGCGCCGAGGTAGATCACTCGCTCGACTTTGGCCTCATCGAGGAGCACCTGGGCCGCCTGGGCCAGAAGAACGAGATCCCCGTCCGAAGGACCGAGCACGCCGAGTCGCATCTTGCTTCAGGCTAGTACATTACGGAGTAGGCTGGGCGCCGGTGTTCGCTAGAGCACGGAAGGTTCTGGACGCGGTCGAGCTCGGGTTCGAGGGTCGAACCATCGTGGCCGAGCGAGGCGAGCCCATCGCGGTGGCGCTGCTTGCGGCTGGCGAGACCGCGATCGCGCGGAGCCCGAAGCTGCACCGTCCGAGAGGGCCGGCGTGCCTCCGCGGCGACTGCGACGGATGCCTCGCGCGCGTCGACGGCGTCCCGAACGTCATGACATGCCTCGTGCCGTGCGAAGGCGGCGAACAGGTCGACGTCCAAAACGTCCTCGGCTCGCGAAAGACCGACCTTCTCCGCGTGACGGACTGGTTTTTTCCCAAGGGCATCGACCACCACCACCTGATGGCGGGCGTCCCCGCCCTCGCCGACGTCATGCAGACGTTCGCCCGACAAATGGCTGGCATCGGTCGGCTTCCGAGCGCGATCCCAGAGGCGTCCACCGCGGAGACCCGCGAGGTCGACGTCCTGGTCGTCGGCGGGGGCCCCGCGGGGCTCGCGGTCGCGGCGTCGCTCCTCCGACGCGGCGTCGACGTCCACATTGTCGACGAGTCGAGCGCACCTGGCGCGCGCCTCGTGAGCCCGGAAGTGGCAGCGTCGATCGATGACGCGACCCGCGCGCTCGGAGATCGCGTCCACCGCGCGACCGCGGCGGGCGTCTACGACGGCCGTGTCCTCTCGGTCGGACGACGTAGCGCGACGATCTGGCGGGCCCGCGCCCTCGTCTTCGCGAGCGGAGCCCACGACGGCGTCCTGGCGTGTGAGGGCAACGATCTCCCGGGGGTCATGAGCGCGCGCGCCGTGGCGATGCTCGCGGCGCGCGGGATCGAGCCGACCGGCGACGTCGTCGTGGTCGGCGACGGCGTGTGGGGGACGGTGCTCGATCGCCTGCTCGGCGCGCGCATCGTGAAGCGAGTCGCCGACGGTGGCGTCACGCGCGTCACAGGCCGGACCGCCGTGCGAAGCGTCGTGTTGAAGAGCGGTGCGTCGGTCGCTACGAGCATCGTCGCGGTGGCGCTCCCGCGCGCGCCCGCGTTCGAGCTCGCAGAGCAGGCGGGCTGCTCGGTGCGCGCGACGGACGCGGGGTTCGCCGTGGTGGTCGACAGAAACGGCGTCGCAGGAGCGGGGCTCTGGGCCGTCGGCGAATGCACCGGCGCGCCGCTCGACGTCGACGCCATCTCCGCGGCGGCCGAGCGCGCAGCCGCGTCGATCGCGGAGGCGCTCGGCGCTCAGCCCTCGAGCACGGTCTCGAACAGCGCCAAGCCGCCGAGGACGAAGACGGCGCCGAAGAGACCGAGCAAGACGAAGTAGTCGCGCAGCTCCGTCAGGGACGCGCCGCCGAGGAGCTCTCGGGTCGCCGCCACACCCGCGAGCAAGCTCGGCGCGAGCAGCGGCAACATCACCGTCGCGAGGACCAGGTCTCTCGCGCGCGTGCGAATCGTCATCGCCCCGAAGAGCGTCCCGCTCGCCGCGACGCCAGGCGTGCCCGCCAGCAGCAGGAGCGCGAGCACGCCGCCGTCCTTCGCGAGATCGATGTTGAAGAAGATCGACGAGACGAGCGTGACGACGAGCTCGACGGCGACCATGAAGGCCGCGACGCCGATCGCCTTGCCCGCGAAGATCGCGCTCGGCGCGAGCGGACTGACGAGGAGCCCCCGCAGCGCGCCGTCCTCTCGCTCGCGCTGCCACGTCCGGGACAGGGCGAGGATCGACGAGAACGCGATGCTCACCCAGATGACGCCCGGCGCGACCTCGACTTGGGACTTCTGCCCGGCGAAGAACGCGAGCGAAGAGATCACAGCGACCAGGACCGCGAAGAAGCCCGCCGTCGTCACGATCTCGCCCGTCGCGAGCTCGATCAGGAGATCTTTCTTCGCGACGAGCCAGACCTGTCGAACCCACCCCGGCGGCCGACGCTCGAGCCTTCCGACGCCGCGAGGCGCGCGGACGGGGCTCGAGGCGGCCGCCTCCCCTGTCACTTCTTCTCGGCCTTCGCGGCCTTCGCGCGACGCGCCGACGCCTTGTAGAGATCGTAGAGACGCGGGACGGGGTAGGCGCTGATGCGCTTCTTGAAGCCGTCGTCCTTGGTGCGCTTCTCGAGGTCGAGGATGTCGCCGATGAGCTTGTCGCGCGTGCCGAACTTCTCCTTCACCTCGGTGAAGGTCGCGTGCAGCTTGAGGAGCTTGGCGTTCGAGACGCGCGCGAGGCCCTTGTCACCGCCGCGATCGGTCGCGAGGCGACCGAGCCAGAAGTCTCCCTCGGTGAAGGCCTTCACGGCCTCGACGAGCTTGCTCTTTTCGCCGAACTTCGACTTCACGAGCGCGAGCGGCGAGTTCGTCTGCGTCGGCTTCTTGCCAGCCTTCGGCGCGCGCGAGAGGTGCGGCTTGTCGGCGGCCTTCGGGCCAGCTTGCTTCTTCGAGGTCTTCTTGTCAGCCATGGTGTTCCTTTACGGTTCGACGTGTGGAAGCGCGAGACGAGCCGTGGTGCACGAGGTCACTCGTGCGGTGAGAGATGGCGCGCTCTCTACCAGAGGCGCCCCCGAGCGCAAAGCCGTGGTACACGCCGGCCCGAGATGGATAGCCGCGTCCGGGTCCGCTTCGCCCCCTCCCCCACCGGGTACCTGCACATCGGCGGGGTACGCACCGCGCTCTTCAACTGGCTCTGGGCCAAGCGAAACGGCGGCGCGTTCATCCTCCGCATCGAGGACACCGACCAAGAGCGGAGCACCCCCGAGAACGAGCGGATCATCCTCGACTCGATGCGCTGGCTCGGCCTCGACTGGCAAGAGGGGCCGGACGTCGGCGGCCCGAACGGCCCATACCGCCAGATGGAGCGCCTGCCGATCTACGCCGAGTTCGTCGAGAAGCTCATCGGCGCGAAGGCCGCGTACCGCTGCTACTGCACGAAAGAAGAGCTCGACCAGCAGCGCGAGGCCCTCAAGAAGGCCGACCCGAAGGCCCAGTTCCGCTATCCGGGGACGTGCCGCGACCGGACGGACCGCCCCGATCTGCCGTTCGTCGTTCGCTTCCGAGCCCCGTCCGAGGGGGTCGTCACCTATCGCGACAAGGTCTTCGGCGAGGTCACGACCCCGAACAGCTCGCAGCAAGATGCCGTGCTCGTCCGAAAGGACGGCGTGCCGCTCTACAACCTCGGGTCGGTCGTCGACGACATCACGATGGGGATCACGCTCGTCGCGCGCGGTCGCGACCACATGATCAACACGCCTCCGCAGATCCTCCTCTACGAGGCCCTCGGCGCGAAGGTCCCCGAGTTCGCGCACCTGCCGATGATGCTCAACCAGAAGGGCGAGAAGCTCTCGAAGCGCGACGGCGCCGTCAGCGTGACCGAGTACCGCGACCTCGGCGTCCCCCCGGCCGGTCTCCTCAATTACCTGGTTCGTTTCGGTTGGTCGTACGGCGACGAAGAGATCTTCAGCCTGCCGGATCTGACGCAGAAGTTCGATTGGGAGCGCTGCGGCAAGGGCGACGGCAAGTTCGATCAAAAGAAGCTCACCGCGACCGTGTTCGAACACTTGAAGCAGCCGGCGTTGACGAGTGACGACGCGTACGTCGCCGGCGTGACGCCGTTCCTCGCGGCCCGCGGCCTGTCTGCGAGCGAGCCCGCGATCCGTGCGGCGCTCCCGCTCTATCGCGAGCGCGGGCAGACCTTCAAAGAGTCGGCCGAGCTGATGGACTATCTATTCCGCGATCCTCCCGAGCTCGACGAGAAGGCTCGCCAGAAGATGCTGACCCCGGAGAAGGCACCCATCCTCGCCGACGTGGCGACGCTCCTCGAGGGCGCGACCGACTTCACCCCAGCCGCGCTCGACGCGACGTTCCAGGCGTTTCTCACCGAGCGCGGGCTCGTCATGAAGGACGTGGCGCAGCCCATGCGGGTGGCGCTGACCGGTCGGACGGCGTCGCCGGGGCTCTTCGAGGTCGCCGCGCTCCTTGGTAAAGAGCGCTCGGTCGCGCGGCTGCGGCAGGCGGCGACGCAGGCTGCGGGATGAACGCGCTCCTCGCGTGCGCGGCAGTGCTTCGGCTTCAAGCCGAGGCGGAGCCCTTGCCCGCGCCTCTTCCGGTAGACCTTCCGGCGCACCCGGCGGTCCCGATCGTACCGCCCGTAGGCGAGACACTGCTCCACATGGTGCTGCCCATCATCGGGCTCTGCTTCGTCCTGCCGCTTGTTTACTACTTCTTCCGACGCACGTGGCGCGAGCTCGACGTCGAGGCGCTCGATCATCAGCGCACCCTGCTCGCGAAGGGCGAATACGACCGACGTCCGCTCGCCGTCTTCGCGATCACCGCGATCGTCCTGATCCTGCAGTACTACTACGATCGCGACTTCTACCTGGCGTATCTGAAGCCGTATCTGAAGTCGGTCGAAGCCGACCCCTCGCTCATGCCATGGGGCCTCGGGCAGTACGTCTCCGTTCGAAAGTACGGCGAGCTCTATCCGCTGGCATGGTGGGTCTTCACGCGCTTCGTCGGCTACACCGTCATCCCGTTCACGGCTTGGAAGATCCTATTTCCAAAGGACAGCCTGCTCGACTTCGGACTACGCACGAAGGGCTTCCTCTCGCACGCGTGGATCTACCTCTTGTGCCTGGCGGTCGTGGTCCCTGCGGTGATCATGGTCGCGAGCCAACCGGACTTCGGCAACTACTACCCATTTTACAAGACCGCGCCGCGCTCGTGGGTCGACTTCCTGTCTTGGGAGTGCATGTACATCGCGCAGTTCTTCGGCCTCGAGGTCTTCTTCCGGGGCTTCTGGTTGAACGCCCTACGCAAATCGATGGGGTCTGCCGCCATCTTCGCGATGGTCGTGCCCTACTGCATGATCCATTTCGGCAAGCCGTACTTCGAGACCTGCGGTGCGATCGTCGCGGGCATCGCGCTCGGGTCGCTCTCGATGCGAACGAAGAGCATCTACTCCGGGTTTCTCGTGCACGTCACCGTCGCGATCCTGATGGACACGTTGGCGCTCGGGCAGCACGACGGGCTGCCCGTCGATTGGGTTGCGCCAGACCCTCCAGAGAACGTTCCGGTCTGGCTTCCGTACGGCTACTGATCGCCGGAGCGCTTGCGTTCGTGCGCGAGCAACCGCCCCGCGAGCCGCGCCAAACCCCGAGCGTGACGCTCGGTCCAGACACCTTCGAGCGCCTCGAGCGCGGCCTCGAGCGCCGGATCGCCCTCGTGCACCTCTGCGTTTGAAGCGGCGACCCTGCGAAGGAGCAACCCCTCGAGCAGCTCTGGCCGACCCGAGAGCGCAGCTGCGACGCGGCGGACGATCACCGCGGACCGCGGATCTGCGCGCATCGCCCGCAAGAAGAGCCCCGCGGCGGCGCGCAGGCGTCCGCGTCGCACGGACGCCTCGCCGGCATCCGCGAGCGCCGAAGCCCGCTCTTCCGAGCTCTTCGCGGCGCGGGCCCGCTTCCTCGCTTCCGCGACATCGGCCGCGCTGGCGGCGCGGACTCTCCCGAGTGGACGGACCTGGATGACCAGGTAGACCAGGAACAGGACGGCCGCGGCCGCGACGGCGATTTGAGTCGGGGTCATGGGGAAGCGCCAGGCGCCTCTAGGGTTATACAAGAATGGAGCGATTGGTCCGCATGCCCCGAGGTGTCGCGGTCCGACGTTCGCTCGGAGGTGTCGCGGTCCGCCGTTCGGTCGATTGCGCGGGATTTGGTCACGCCGCCGCGCCACGGGGTAGAATGGCCCCACCGATGACGAGCGCTTCGAGCAAAACGCGGCGACGAGCCACGCAGGCGATGATGGGAGCTGGCATCGTCAGCATCGTCGGCCTCTTGTCGCCGACCCCAGCCTCGGCCGACATCTACACGTTCGTCGACGACGAAGGCACGGTTCACTTCACGAACTCGAGCCAGCACGACTCTCGCTACAAGCTCTACGTCAAGTCGACGAGCAAGCGGACGAAGGGCCCGCGCTTCTCCGGAACCGCCGTGCCTCCGAGCGACCGCTCGATGGACAGGTTTCAGCGCTACGACAAGTGGATCCGCCAGGCAGCGACGCTCTACCAGTTGCCTGAAGAGCTGGTCCGCGCGGTCATCAAGGTCGAGAGCGACTACGATCCGCGTGCCGTCTCGAGCGCCGGAGCGATCGGCTTGATGCAGCTGATGCCAGAGACGGCCGCGCGCATGCAAGTGCGAGATCCCTACGATCCGCGAGAAAACATCTTCGGTGGCGTCCGCTATCTGCGCGTCCTCGCGAACCTCATGAACGGCGATCTCGATCTGACCATCGCGTCGTACAACGCCGGCGAGGGCGCCGTGACGCGAGCCGGCGGGATCCCCGCCTACCCCGAGACGCAGGACTACGTCGTCCGCGTTCGCACGTACTACGCCGCGTTCCGATCGACGCGCGACGTCACCGCGGCGGCTACGATCTCGGTCCCGTTCCGCTCCGATCTCTGATTCGCCCCGACCCGTGTGCGTCGTCGCCGTCCGACTCGCAGCCAGGATGCGACGGGCAATCCCCGTCAAAATCGGGTAAACAACGAGCCGTATGACGACGACGACGAGCCACGGGTCCCTCCCCCAAGTGACCGAGGAAAACGCCGGGATCCGGCACCTCAAGCCACCCGCGGATCCGTCTGCGCTCGCGCACAAGCAGCTCGTCGAGGTCCCCGACTGGAGACGCATCCCCGCCTACAAGGAGGTGAGCGACGAGCAGTTCTTCGACCACACCTGGCAGGCGAAGAAATCGATCACGCGCCCGGACAAGCTGCTCGATGCTCTCCAGGGGCTCGCCTCGCCCGAGTTCATCGCGGACGCGACGGAGGGCTTCGCCCGCGCGCCGATGAGCGTGCGCGTCTCTCCGTACGTGATGAGCATCATCGACTGGAGCGACCCCTACAACGATCCGCTCCGCATCCAGTTCATCCCGGTCGGCTCGCGCATGTTGCCGGACCACCCGAAGCTCGGACTCGACTCGCTGCACGAGCAAGAGGACGCGCCCGTCGCCGGCCTGACGCATCGCTACGCCGACAAGGCGCTGTTTCTGCCGCTCGACACGTGCCCGGTTTATTGCCGGTTCTGCACGCGCTCCTACGCGGTCGGCAACGACACCGAGCTGGTCGACAAGGTGCACCTTCGGGTCGACGTCGGTCGCTGGGCGAAGGCGTTCCAATACATCTCGGAGCGCCCCGAGCTCGAGGACATCGTCGTCTCGGGCGGTGACGCCTATCAGCTTCGTCCCGAGCAACTCCGCTACATCGGCGAGACGCTCGCGAAGATGGACAACATCCGCCGCATCCGCATCGCGACGAAGGGCCCAGCGGTCATGCCGCAGAAGATCCTCACCGATCACGAGTGGCTCGACGCGATCGCATGGGTCGTCGATCTCGGGCGCAAGCTCCACAAGGAGATCGTCATCCACACGCACTTCAACCACCCGAACGAGATCACCGGCATCACGCGCGACGCGATGCTCAAGCTCTTCGAGCGCGGCATCACCGTCCGCAACCAGTCGGTGCTCATCCGCGGAGTGAACGACGATCCCGAGACCATGCGCGTCCTGGTGAAGCGCCTCGGCCACGTGCACGTGCACCCCTACTACGTGTACGTCCACGACATGGTGAAGGGGGCCGAAGACCTGCGCACCACGGTTCAGAAGGCCGTCGAGATCGAGAAGTACGTGCGCGGCTCGACCGCGGGCTTCAACACGCCGACGTTCGTCGTCGACGCGCCAGGCGGCGGTGGCAAGCGCGTGTGCCACAGCTACGAGTATTACGATCGCACGACGGGTATCTCTGTCTTCCAGGCGCCGAGCGTGAAGCCGGGGGAGAACTTCCTCTACTTCGATCCGATCGATCGCTTGCCCGAAGCGGGCCGCGCGCGCTGGGCAGATCCGGCCCAGCACCAGAAGATGGTCGCCGAGGCCCTCGAGGGCGCGCGCTCGAACGCCCACTGACGAACCCGGACCGGTGGACCCACCTGCGGGTCCACACTGGGTTCGAAGAGCTCGCCGCCTCAGCGCGAGCGCTTTACCTTGGCGGACGCTTTCGGCGTCGCTGATTTCGGTGTCGCTGCTTTCGGCGTCCCAGCCTTCACGGGCTTCGCCGTCTTGTACCGGGCGACCGCGTTCTCGAGCTCGGACAAGACGCGATCGCGAAGCTCGGGTGGCTCGATGACCTTCGCCGTCTCTCCGAAGCCGAGCACCCAGGTCGTGACCTCGGTCAGATCGCCGATCGTCATCGTGAGCCGGAGGCCGCCGTCTCTCGTGCCTTCGGTCTTCTGACTCGGGTGCATGAGGCGCGTCTCGACGAACTCGCGCACGCGCTCGTCGAAGTCGATGACGACGGTCTTCGGATCGCCGCCGCGGAAGATGCCGAACTGACCTTGGAAGTGATCTTCGACGCGGAAGTCGTCGGGCAGGTCGAAGCGCTGCGTCGGCGCGCACTCCGTATCGCGCATCCGGTCGACGAGGAAGGTTCGGATCTCTCCGCGCTTCACGTGGAGCCCCACGCAGTAGATGCCCTCTTTGTAGAGGACCATCGCGTACGGATAGATTTCGATGCGCTCTTCCTTCCCGTCCTTCGCGCGCTGGTATTTGCACGTCAGCGGGCGGAGATCCGCGACTGCCTGGAACAAGTCGTCGAGCTCTTCGGTGCGGCGCGCGTAGTTCTTCGGCGCGAACGGCAAGTAGAGGAAGCGGTCTTCGAGGCGCGCGTCGGCGACGCCTGCGTTGGGTCCGCGTCCCGGTCGACGCGCGACGCCGAGCAGCTTCTCGCAGGCCATCGAGATTTCGTCGTAGAGCGCCGAGCCCTTCATCGGCTCGAAGAGGCGCCGCGCCGCGAGGAGCGCGTAGGCCTGCGTCCTTCGGACTTCGACTTTTCGAACGGCTTCGCCCGGCGCGAGCTTCCACAGCACCGCTCCGCCCGGGCGCGACGGAATGCTCACGAGCTCGAGCTCGCGCTTCACGTGCGCGAGGTATCGACGAAGACTGCGCGGCGTGACGGCGAGCTCGTCCGCGAGTTGGTAGAGCGTCAGCCCCTTTGGGTGCCGCTGGAGGAGCGAGCGCAGCGTGTCGAGGCGCCGGGCTTGGGTGAACGGGCCGGGGGGACGACCGCGGCGACGCGCCGGCGGGGGGCGCGATCCGATCGATCCGGGGGCGACGCTTCGAGGTGACTCGGCTCTGACGCCGAGCGGCGGGTTGCTCCGATTCACGCTCTCTGTCTACTCGAAAGTCGCGGCGAAATCGCGGTTTCTGCGGCGGCTTTCGTTCCTGGCGCAGGTGCGGCGCATGAAAGAGGCCGGCTCGCGGTCTAAAGACGACTGACAGTCGGAGGGTAGGCGCTTCTCGGTGCGACTCCTCCCGAAGCGTCGAGCGCCCCCGGATCGCTCTTGAAGCGCGAGACTTCTTCATGGTTCTCTGATCGTGAGGGCGTGCATCCAACGCGCGCGCTCAGCAGAGGACCGCATGAACTTGAGTAAGGTGGCGCTTGGGCTCGGAATCGCCTCGCTGGTAACCGCGGGGGCCGCGCTTCTAATCCCGTCGGATGCGACGGCGTACGATTGCACGTCGCCCGACCCCGCCCAGTGGCCTCCGTCCTCGAAGCCGTACTTCCTGATCATCGTCGACACGTCCGGGTCGATGAGTGACGGCAACTCCGACGTCGGCTCGACCGACTCTTGCGGCTACGGAACCAAGCGTACCCACCACGCCCGTTGCGCTGTCCGCAACACGATCAATGCGTTTGCGGGCCAAGTGAACTTCGGGCTCGCCGGCTACGCAGTCAAAATGAACGGCTGCGGTGCGAATTGCTCGGACAACTGCCTGCACAACAACCTGCTGAAGCCGCCCGGCGACAACAACTCCTGTGGGCCTGTGGTGACCGAGGGAACTCTCGGGGCGACGACCATCCATCGCGGCGCCGAGTTCTTCGTCCCTGTTTGGCAGGATCACTACTGGTCGGACCCACCCGATCCCTCGAACGTCCCGTCGCTTCTGTCCTACGTCGACAACAATTGCACCGGTGACATAGAGCTCGCGGCAAACTCGAACACGCCGATCGCCGGCGCGCTGCACCAGGCCAACGCTTACCTCACGGGAAGCTATACCGACCTCTTCAGCGGGGCAGCGGTCCCGACCCCGATCGGCACGTTGATCCAGGGCGAGCGTAGCTGCAGGCCCATCAACATCATCCTGATCACCGATGGCGACGAGACGTGCGACTCGGTCCTTCCGACGCCGATCACGGGTGGCTGTCGCTCCGGGAGCGCCTACGACAACACAGCCAACGGGGCGCTGGCCATGTACGAGGCGGATCGGCTTCGAACGAATGGCGTGACCGTCGGGGGCCAGAACTACAAGGTCAAGACGAGCGTCATTGGGTTCGCTGGCGCAAGCACGACCGCGTTGAACAACATCGCCTCGTGTGGCGGCACGGGTTCGTCGTACTCGACTTCCAATGAGGCTCAGCTCGCCCAGGCCCTCTCCGACATCATCGGCGGCTCCGTTTCACCCGAGAGCTGCAACAACGGGGACGACAACTGCAACGGCTGTGTCGACGAGGGTTACGCCCACTACTGCAACGTCTCTCAGACGTGCTGCGCTTGGACGACGACCGCGCAGCGCGACGCGTGCCTCACGAGCTACACGAACTCGCTCGTGACCTCGCCGCCGAACGGCGACCTCACCAAGCTTCCGTGCACCACCGTGGCACAGCAACAGGCCAGCTCGTCGTGGCTCTGCTTCGACCCGAAGGACAAGTGCGACAGCATCGACAACAACTGCCAGGACGGCGTCGATGAAAACCAGACGAAGTGCGGCAACCCCCTGCATTGTCCCTCTGCCGAGACGTGCAACGGCCAGGACGACAACTGCAACGGCGTCGTCGACGAGGGCGTCTGTGGCAGCTGCACCCCGACAGGACCCGAGGCCTGTGACGGCATCGACAACGACTGCGTGGGCGGTATCGACAACGGCATCGCCCCGGTCGCTTGCGGGCTTCCCTCTCCTGCGAACTGCGCCGGCACGCAGAGCTGCGTCGGCGGCACCTTCACCGCGTGCAACAACAACCCGCAGGCCGAAATCTGCGACGGCATCGACAACAACTGCAACGGCATCATCGACGACGGCGTCCCTCCGGCGGCGTGCGTCCCGGCAGGAACGCCGGCCGGCCTGAACTACGGCCCCAACAGCCAATGCAAGATGGGCACGAAGCAGTGCGGCTCGACCCAGTGCGTCGGCTTCGTCGGTCCGAGCGCGGAGATCTGCGACGGCATCGACAACGACTGTGATGGCTCCGTCGACGAGACCCCCGTCGGCGTAGGCCTGCAGTGCGGCGTCTCCACGGCTCCGTGCAGCCCCGGCCTCACCGCGTGCGTCGCAGGGGCCCTCGTTTGCCAGGGCGGCACGCAGCCGAAGCCCGAGGTCTGCAACGGCCTCGACGACAACTGCAACGGCCAAACCGACGAGTCGCTCACCGACGCGCCCCAGCCGGGCACGACTGGCTGCTGGAACATCGCCGGCAACGTCTGCTCGCATCAGTCGCAGTGCAAGGGCAGCGCCGTCGCGTGCACCCTCGGCACGCAATGCTGCTCCGGCACTTGCACCGGCGGGTTCTGCACCGCGCCGTCTCCGGCGATCCCGCCGCTCACTTGGTCGCCGCCTCCGGGCGGCTCGTGCAACGGTGTGGGCGCGCTCACGCAGCCGTGCTCGACCGGTGTCCAGGTCTGTGCCGGATCAATGGGCTGGGTCTGCCAAGGCGGCAAGGCTCCGAGCCCAGAGGTCTGCGACGGCGTCGACAACGACTGCAACGGCATGCTCGACAACGGGAGCTTCCCGACCGAAGGCAACCTCTGCGGCATCAACGCGCCGAACGTCACCGGCTGCACCAAGGGCGACTGTGCTCAGGGCGTCATCGATTGCGTGGGCGGCATCCTGGACTGCGTCGGTGACGTGGTCGGCTCCCCCGAGATCTGCAACGGCAAGGACGACAACTGCGACGGCACCTGCGACAACGGCATTCCGATCGGCGGAGCCTGCGTGCCGGCGTACGATACGACGCAATACCCCGGCGATCGTTCGGCGCCTCCGTGTCAGCCAGGTCACTTCCAATGCGACGGGATGGGCGGCCTGATCTGCGTCGGCGGCCTCGGCCCTCAGCCCGAGGTCTGCGACGGTCTCGACAACGACTGCGACGGCGCGGTCGACGAGTCCGGCCCCGCACCCAACGGCATCGACGGCACGGCGAACCCGTTCCCACCGCCGTCCGCTGATCTCGGTGACGTGTGCGGCACGAACGAGGGTCAGTGCTCGGCGGGTAACTACGCGTGCGTCGCGGGCCAGTTCGCGTGCCTCGGCGCGCAGGGTCCGACGCCGGAGCAGTGCGATTGCCAGGACAACGACTGCGATGGAACGACGGACAACCCGAACCCGGGCAACATGCCGCCGCTCTGCAGCACCGGCAAGGACTGCGTCAACTCGGCGGGCGCCTGCCAATGCGCGGCCAAGTGCGGCAACGGCGAGTTCCCCTGCCCCGGCGGCCAGATCTGCACCCAGGTCAACTCGAGCCAGACGGGCATGCCACTCGGCAAGTACTGCCTGGTCGACAACTGCGGCGACTGCTCCACGAAGACGGTGACGAACAGCCAGGGCAAGGTCGTCTGCGCACCGGCAGGAACGACCCTGGCCAATTGCGAGGACCCACCCGAGTGCGTTTGCAAGGGTCAGACGGGTTGCGCGGCGCCGTGCAACGGCGTCTCGTGCACGAGCCCGCTGGTCTGTACGAACTACGGACCGGACGCCGGCAAGTGCGTCGTCGACAATTGCTTCAACCAGGGCTGCCATGCCTGCGATCAGGCCTGCAACGACCTCGGCGACTGCGTCGACAACCCGTGCAAAGCCGACACGTGTAACCCCGACCAGGTCTGCAAGCCGTCGGACGACTTCTCGACGTCGACGTGCGTCGGGACCTGCGCCGGCGTGATGTGCGACCCGGGCTCGACCTGCCACGACGGACAATGCGTCGCGACGTGCGACCCGGCGTGCGCGCCCGGGACGACCTGTGACGAAACGCAGGATCCTCCTGCCTGCGTCACGGACCAGTGCGGCGCCGGCTCGTGTCCGAATGGCGGCTGCTGCGACCCGCTCTCGGGTCAGTGCGGCGCCTGTCCGTGCGAGGGCATCGTCTGCCCCGACCAACAAGAGTGCCAGGACGGCGAATGCGTCACGGCGATGGGGACGGGCGGCGGGCAGACGACCTCGTCGACGACCTCGACGAGCTCGACGACCACAGGCGCCGGCGGTGGCTCGACGGTACAAGCGGGTGCCGGCGGCGGCACCGGCGGCGACGACGAGAAGGGCGTCTGGGGTCTGGCAACGGGCGGCGGCGGCTGCTCCTGCTCGACGACCGACTCGGGTCCGTCGGACGCAGGGCTCGCGATGGTGGCGCTCGGCGGCGTGATCACGGCGCTGCGCCGCAGGAAGAAGTCGGAGAAGAAGTCGCCACGCGGCGGCGCGCGCGGGGAGGTGCAGCGATGAGCTCGCCGTTCCTCTCCGGGCTCACTCCGGTCTTCGCGGCAGCGACGTTGCTCGTCGCTGCCACCGGCTGCGACACCGAGGCGTTCTGCTTCAACGACTGCGGACAATCGACCGGCTCGGGTAGCACGAGCTCCGCCGGCGGCTCGGGCGGCGCCGGCGGCGGCTTCGTCACCACGAACTCGACGGGCAGCTTCACCACCGACTCGAGCACCGGCGTCGGTGGGTGCGAGCCGACGAACGGCGGGATCGAGATCTGCGATCAGGTCGACAACGACTGCAACGGGACGGTCGATGACGTCGCGGGCATCGACTACAACGACCCGAAGACGTGCGGCACGTGCAGCAACAATTGCTACACGTCGCTCATCAACATGGACCCGGCGACCGTGCAGTGCGCGCCGAGCTCGGACCCGGGGAACCTTCCCGGCACCTGCTCCGGCGACTGCGCCGCCGACTACTTCGACATCGACGGCGATGGCCAGTCTTGTGAGTACTTCTGCGTTGCGTCGGCGACGGACGACGTGGTCTGTGACGCCAAGGACGACGACTGCGACGGCACCGTCGACGAAGACGTCGATCTCTGCACGAGCACGCAAAACTGCGGCAAATGCGGCGGCATCTGCAATTTCGCGCACGCGACGGCGCAGTGCGTTCACACCGGCTCGAGCCCGACCTGCTCACCCGTCGACACGAGCTGCAAGCTCGCGGCCTGTGACCCCGGCTACGTCGATCTAGACGGCTCGGCCGCGACCGGCTGCGAGTACCAGTGCACGCCGTCCGGACCGGAGGTGTGCGGCGACCAGATCGACAACGACTGCGATGGGCTCATCGACGCAGCGGACGATCTGTCCGGCGACCCCGCCATCGGCGTCCAATGCTTCGGCGATCCCGACGGCATCTGCGGGACGGTGGCACACGCGGGCGTCACGACTTGCACCAACGGCGTCGTCGCTTGCACAGGAGCGAACGTGCTCCACGAAGGTGACGTCCTCGAGACCTGCAACGGGCTCGACGACAACTGCGACGGGCAGGTCGACAACTCGCCGACCGACGCGGGCGGGTCCTGCGGCACGAGCAACATCTTCCCGTGCGCGTTCGGCACGAAGCAGTGCATCAGCGGGGCCATCCAGTGCGTCGGCGCGATCGCGCCCGGCACCGAGACCTGCAACGGCGTCGACGACAACTGCGACGGCATCATCGACAAGACCGGCACCATGGCGCCGGCTGACTCGATCGGCACCTGTGGCGGACATCCGGCGGCGCCACCGGGTGGAACGACGCCCTGCGTGAACGGCAACAAGTCCTGCGTCGGTGGGACGGTGCAGTGCATCGGTGAGGTCGGGCCGACGGCCCCGAACGACACGTGCGGCGTCGACGCGAACTGCAACGGCATGCTGGAAAACCAGCCGAACAAGATGACCGACCCGTTCAACTGCGGGACGTGCGGTCACAACTGCGCTGCCGGCACGAACGCCACGTACACCTGCAGCGCGGGCGGTTGCGTCTTCGGCTCGTGTTTGCCGGGCTACTACGATCTGAACAACGACGGCATCTGCGAGTACGCGTGCACGTTCATCTCCGCGCAAGAGGCGTGCAACGCCATCGACGACAACTGCGATGGCCTGATCGACAATAACCCGACGATGCCCTCGAAGACCCAGGTCTGCGGCATCAGCCCTTCGGCTTCGCGACCGGAGTGCACGACGCAGGTCGGTCTCGCTTGCATGGCTGGAGCCTGGAAGTGCACCTTCCCTGCGGGCGTCTGCTCTGGCGGATGTTCGGCGAACGACGAGATCTGCGACGGTCTCGACAACGACTGCGACGGCTTCTTGAACGAGAACGTCCCAGATTTCGGCGCCGCATGTGCAAGCGACGACGCAGCTCCGAGCCCCGGTGACGGCGCGTGTCGCACGACGGGCATGAAGATCTGCAACGGAACGTCGGCGACCGTGTGCAGCGCGGTGAAGGCGAACTGCTCGACCTTGGCCAACGGCTGCACCGAGGTCTGCGACGGCATCGACAACGACTGCGACGGCAGTACGGACGAGACCTTCAACAACAAGGGCTCGAACGCGACCTACTTCGTGAAGCCGAACGTCACGAAGGTCGCGAGCAACAAGTGGATGTACCAGTACGAAGCGAGCCGACCGAAGGCGACCTCGACGTCGGCCGGCAACGGCAACGGGTTCTGGACGAGCCCGCTGCCCGGAAACACGACGGACAAGACGCCGTCGTGCTCGCTGCCGGGCAAGATCCCGTGGTTTAACGTGACCCCGCTCGAGGCGGATCAGACTTGCACGGCGATGGGCGGCTCCGTCTGCAGCCAAGCCGATTGGCAGACCAGCTGCCAGGCGACCGTCCCATGCACCTGGGGGTACTCGCCACGAGGCGCCGCTTGCACCTCGACGTACACGGGCTCGAAGTTCTGCAACCTCAGCCAGTCGTACGACTTCGACTCGACGATCGGCGGCATCCAGGACGGCCTCCTGCCTACAGGCTCGTCCGCGCTCCAGAACTGTTGGGCCGACTGGACCGGCACGCCGGGCAACACCGTCACCACCGGGAAGATCTACGACATGACGGGCAACCTGCGAGAGATCACGCAGGTCGGCAACTCGAACACGTTCGATCTGATGGGCGGCGCGTTCAACACGCAGTCCGAGAACGGGGCGACTTGCAGCTTCAAGTTCTACGCGACGGACGACGAGTTCAAGTTCTACGACACCGGCTTCCGCTGCTGCTTCTCGGCCGATCCGACGCTCTGACGCGTTCGTCACTTGCGTGACGCATCGCGGGCCCTCGACTAGCCTCGGGGGCCCGTGACGACACTCGTAGAGCTGATCGCGAAGAAGAGAGACGGACACCCGCATGCGCCCGGAGAGGTCGAGAGGATCATCTCGGCTTTGGTCGACGGCGAGCTGGCGGACTACCAGATGAGCGCGTGGCTCATGGCCGTGTTCTTTCGCGGCATGACCGACGACGAGACGGTCGCGCTGACGAACGCCATGCTGCACTCGGGCGACGTGCTCGATCTCTCGAGCGTCCCCGGGATCAAGGTCGACAAGCACTCGACTGGCGGCGTCGGAGACAAGGTCTCGCTCGCGCTCGCGCCGCTCGTCGCGGCGTGCGGCGTTCCCGTACCGATGGTGTCGGGCCGGGGGCTCGGACACACCGGGGGCACGCTCGACAAGCTGGAAGCGATCCCTGGTTTCACGGTCGACCTCGACACAGAGACGTTCATCCGAACGGTGCGCGACGTCGGGACCGCGATGATCGGCCAGACCGCACGCATCGCTCCCGCCGACAAGCGCATCTACGCCCTGCGCGACGTCACGGCGACGGTCGAGAGCATTCCGCTCATCGTCGCCAGCATCCTCTCGAAGAAGCTCGCCGAGGGCATCGACGGCCTCGTGCTCGACGTGAAGGTCGGCCGCGGCGCGTTCATGAAGACCGAGGCGCGCGCGCGCGAGCTGGCGACGGCGCTCGTGCGCGTCGGGACGGCCGCCGGGAAGAAGACGACCGCGCTCCTGACGACGATGGATGATCCGCTCGGCCTCGCGATCGGAAACTCGAACGAGACGCGGGAAGCGATCCTCGTCTTGCACGGTGGCGGCCCCGCGGATCTCACCGAGTGCACGCTCGCGCTCGGAGCCGAGATGCTTCGCATCGGGGGCGTCGCCAGCACCGAAGCAGAGGCCCGCGCGAAGCTCGGCGACGCGATCTCCTCCGGACGCGCGGCGCGCACGATGGAGCGCCTGATCGAGGCGCAGCGCGGCGACCCTCGCGTGGTCGCCGATCCGTCGCTCCTCCCCACGGCATCGGTCGTCGTCGAGGTCGCGGCGGACAGAACGGGGTTCGTCGCCGGCATCGACTCGCTCGAGCTCGGCCTGAGCGCGGTCGCGCTCGGCGCGGGCAGAACGCGCGTCGATCAGAAGGTCGATCCGGGCGTCGGCATCGATCTTCGCGTCAAGCCGGGCACCGCGGTGAAAGCCGGCGACGTGCTCGCGACCATCCGCGTTCATCGAGAGGGCGACGCCCCGACCGAGCGCGTTCGAGCCGCGTTTCGCGTCGAAGACGACGCTCCGGCCCCGCGCCCTTTGATTCTCGGGCGAATCGAGGCACGGTAGACGAGCGCGCGGCCGGGGCTTCTCCCCTCGTGCGCGAGACATTCTCGCGATGGGCTACCGGCGGATCGTCCTCTTGCTCGTGTACCTCGGGATCATCCCGGCGGTGCTCCTGTGCGCGATCGGCGTCGTCCTGCTCGTCGTGGGAGAGGCGCAGTTCAACCTGCTCATGGGGATCCTCGTCCTCACGTTCACAGGCACGCTGGTGACCGGGGTCATCCTCGTCTGGGTGTTCGTGCGTCGAGAGCGCAACCTCTCCGAGCTCCAGGCGGACTTCGTGTCGAAGGTGAGCCATGAGCTTCGGACACCGCTCACCTCGATCCGGATGTTCACCGAGACGCTCAAGCTCCGGCGCGGCGACCAGGTGACCCAGGACAAGTGCATCGAGGCGCTCGATCGCGAGAGCAGCCGACTCCAGGCGCTCATCGATCGCCTGCTCGACTGGGGACGGATGGAGAGCGGCATGCGGGTCTACGAGCTCGCGGCGCATCCGGTCCGGCAGATCGTCGAAGAGTCGATCGAGGCCTTCGAGCCCCTCCGCGCGCGTCGCGACGTCGAGCTCTCGGTCACGATCCCCGAGAGCCTCGCGCCGGTGTGGTGCGACAAGGCGGCGCTCGAAGATGCGCTCGTGAACCTGCTCTCGAACGCCTACAAATACGCAGGCGACCCGCGTCGCATCGAGGTCCGCGCGAGCGAAGATCGGGGTCGCACGCGCCTCAGCGTCCACGACAACGGCGGCGGCATCGAGCGACGCGAGCAGAGCCGCATCTTCTGGAAGTTCTACCGCGTCGACGACAAGCTCACCCGCCAGCAAGACGGCTCCGGCCTCGGCCTTTCGATCGTGCAGCACATCGTCCGCGCGCATCGCGGCCGGGTCGAAGTCGAGAGCACGCCCGGGACCGGGAGCGTCTTCACGTTGATCCTCCCGACGCATCGACCCATGAGCGACACGTTCATGCCTGAAGGCCGCGCCGCCCAAGCCCCGTCGAACCCGCCGACAGCGGCGTCCCCGACACCATGAGCGAACCAGAGAAGAAGACCGTCGTCGTCGTCGAGGACGATCCGAGCATCGCCATGGGCCTCGAGATGAACCTCTCGGCCGAGGGCTACGCCGTGAGGGCCGCCGCGAACGGCGAAGATGGGCTCGTGCTCGTGCGCGCAGGCGCCGATCTGGTGATCCTCGACGTCATGCTGCCGAAGATGAACGGCTTCGAGGTCGTGAAGACCTTGCGCGGTGACGGCAACGCCGTGCCGGTCATCATGCTCTCGGCGCGCGGCGCCGAGATGGACAAGGTCATGGGCCTCGAGCTCGGGGCCGAGGACTACATCACAAAGCCGTTCAGCCTGGCCGAGCTTCTGGCCCGCGTGAAAGCCGTCCTCCGACGTGACGCGATCGCGCGCCGAAGCACGGCCGGCCCGGTGAAGGCGGGCGCGCTCTTGGTCGACGTCGGCACACGCGAGGTGCGCCGCGGGACCGACCTCGTCGAGCTCACGGCGACGGAGTTCGACGTGCTCCATTGCCTGGTGGCGGCCCAGGGCAAGGTCCTCTCGCGCGAGCAGATTCAGGCGAAGGTCTGGGGCCCGACGCATCACGGCACGCCTCGGACGATCGACAACTTCGTTCTTCAGCTGCGCAACAAGCTCGAGGACGACCCCCAAGATCCCAAGCTGCTGCTGACGGTTCGCGGCGTCGGCTATCGCTTCACCGGCTGACGCGCTGCGTATCGCGGCCATTTCGCCGCGCGAGCGTGACCTTCGAAGATGATTTGGGGGCCGTCTCCCGCCGTTCCGCGACTAGGATGCGCCGCCGTCGCGCACACGAGCGCGACGCCGTACGGGGAGCCCCAGTGAACGATACGAGCAGAGACGACGAGCCGAAGAACCCGTACGCGCCCCCGACTCCGGAGCCTACGGCGCAGCCAGTCGCAGCCGCGGAGCCGAAGAGCGGCATGGCTGCGGCCGATGTGAAGCAGCTCGGCCTCGGCGCGGCGATCGTGAGCCTCGGCTACGTGTTCTGGGTCGTCGGCGGCATGGAGATGGTCGAGCGCCTCGCCTATTACGGCGTCAAGGCCGTCGCGACGCTCTACGCCAAGGATCCAGTCTCGAAGGGTGGCCTCGGCATCACGCTCGATAGCTTCGGGACGATCCTCGCGGTCTGGGCGCTGATTCAGTCGTGGGTCCCCGTCTTCACCGGCGGCCTCTCGGATCGGTACGGCTACAAAGAGACGATCTTCGCTTCGACGATCGTGAAGATCGCAGGCTACGTCGTCATGGGCCTGTTCCCGTCGTTCGGCGGCTTCTTCGCGGGCGCCATTCTGCTCGCGACCGGCACGGCGATCTTCAAGCCGGGCATTCAGGGGACGCTCGTCAAAGCGACGCGGCGAGAGAACAGCTCGGTCGCGTGGGCGATCTTCTATCAGACCGTCAACATCGGCGGGTTCATCGGACCGCTGCTCGCGGGTCTGATGCGAAAGATGGCGTGGAAGTATGTATTTTTCACGTGCGCCGCCATCATCTGCCTAAACTTCCTCTTGCTCCTTTGTTACAAGGAGATTGGCAAAGAAGAGCGACTCGCCCGCCTCAAGGAGGGCAAGCAGGAGAGCTTGGCGATGGACTCCTTGAGAGAGTTCATCAAGCCCCAGGTCTGGGTCTATGTCCTCATCTTCTCGGGCTTCTGGTTCATGTTCAACGCGCTCTTCGACGTGCTCCCCGCGCACATCGAAGACTGGGTCGACACGCGCAGCGTCGTCTCGTCGCTCTTCGGAGAGCACGGGACGACAAACCCCGTGATCAAGTTCTTCATCGTCATGAGCAAGGACGGCAAAGAGATCCTCCCCGAGGGGATGCTCAATCTGAACGCCGGGCTCATCATGATCACATGCTTCATGTTCGGCTATCTATCGAGCCGAATGCGAGCGCTGACCAGCATGCTGATTGGCACGTTGCTCGCCATCGGCGCCATCATGTTGTCCGGCTTCTCGACGCTCGGTTGGCTGAGCGTCGCGGCGATCCTCGGGTTCAGCTGCGGCGAGATGCTCTCGAGCCCGAAGTTCAGCGAGTTTATCGGCAACATCGCCCCGCCTAGCAAGAAGGCGATGTACCTGGGCTTCTCGCAGGCCGCGCTCGGCATCGGCTGGTTCCTCGAGGGAAAGATCGGCCCGACGCTGTACGAGAAGATGGCGTCGAAAGAAGCCTTCGCTCGCGAAGCGCTCGTCGAAAAGCACGGCATGACCGCCGAAGCCGTCAAGGCGATCCCCCAGGGCGAGGGGTTCCAGAAGCTCGTCGAAGTGTCGGGCACCGACAAGTGGGCCGTGACGCACGAGCTCTACGCCGCGCACCAATCTACGATCAGCGGCGTTTGGTACATCATGGCCGCCATCGGCCTCGCGTCGGCCATCGGCATCTACTTCTACGGCCAGTGGTACCGGAAGCGCGAATCGAAGGGCGACAACGCCTTCGCCTGATCGGGAGAGGGCGTCAGCGGGTGCAGAAGCCGTTGATGCCCTCGATGATGCCGTCTTCCTGACGGACCACCTGGGTCAGCTTCTCTTGCGCCTTCTGAACTCCGGGCTTGTCCTTTTGGTCGGCGGCGTCGGCGACGGCGCGCGCGCTCAGAGAGGCGTCCTTCGCGAGCTGCTCGTACTTCGAGGCGAAGTCACGTAGCTCGGGAAGATCGAGCTTCAACGCGTGGAGCTCCTCGGCCACCTTGTCCATGGTGTCAGCCATGGCGCGGAGCTCGACGGTGCCCGTTGGATCGTTCGCGCGCTGCTTCTCGCCCTGGGCGAGCACGGTCACGCCGCGGTTGATCACGTCGACGAGCTCGCCGCATTGACCCGACTTCGATGGCCCGCACGCGCCGAGCGCGAGCGCGAGGCCCATCGCGATCGGCGAGGTAGCGGCGAAGGCGGCGAGCACGCCGCGGAGTCGTGAGGGTACGGCCATCAGTCGAGTCGTTCCGAGCGCCCCAGGCGTCGGGTGAGCCCCTGCCCCGAGTCGGTACCCCGCGTCGGCGGTGCTCGTCAACTTTCTGGAGCGGGGCGGAGGGCGTTTGGACCGGCAATTCGCCGGCTCGCTTGGTCCTCGCCGGCCGCTCTGCTACCTCGGGCCCCATGGATCAGGCGCTTCTCCGAAGCTACCTGTCGACGATCTACGAGCTCCCCGCACCCGCGGGCAGCCTTCGTATCTCGCTCGATGGGGAAAACACGGTCGACGGCCGTATCCTCCCCGAGCCGCTGTCCAAGCGGTTCGCGCTACTGACGGCGTACAACCCGCGCAGCATGCTGCTTCCCCGCCGGGTCAACGACGGCCGCCACCTCGTCATGCGCGACATGCTCATCCTCGGCTGCTACCGCGTCGAGCCGTGCGTCGGCAGCGAGGGAGAGGGCGAGGGAAGCTTTCGCGAGCCGGCCTGGTTGGTCCACGGCATGGACCGCGAAGAGGCCATCGCGTTCGGTCGCGTGTTTCGACAGAACACGATCGTGTGCGCCGACGGCGGTCGCCCCGAGCTCATCGTGACCGATCCGACCGCCGACGATGTCGGCAAGAGCTTTCAGGGCAACTTCCGCATCCGCTCATGATCGAAGTCCGCGGGTTGGAGAAGCAGTACGGCTCGTTCCGTGCGGTCCGCGGGTTGTCGTTCACCGTCGAGCCGGGCGAGGTCCTCGGGTTCCTCGGTCCGAACGGCGCGGGCAAGAGCACGACCCTGCGCATCATCTCCGGGTATCTCGGACCCACGAAGGGCGACGTCATCGTCGATGGGATCAGCGTCACGCAGGATCCCATCCGCGCGAAGCAGCGCATCGGCTACATGCCAGAGACGTCGCCGCTCTACCCCGAAATGAAGGTCGGTGAGTATCTCCGCTTCCGCGCCGAGCTGAAGGGCGTGAAGGGCAAAGACCGCAAGGCCGCGGTTCGACGCTCGCTCGAGGACGCGGGGCTCGACGACATGGAGGGCGTGCTCATCGGTCACCTCTCGAAGGGCTACCGGCAGCGCGTGGGCCTCGCCGATGCGCTCGTGGCGTCGCCGCCTCTTCTCGTCCTCGACGAGCCGACCGCGGGCCTCGATCCGAACCAGATTCGCGAGGTCCGCGCGCTCGTCACGCGCCTGAAGGACAAACACACGATCGTGCTCTCGACGCACATCCTCTCCGAGGTCGAGGCAGTGTGTACGCGCGGCGTGGTCATCGCCAAGGGTCAGCTCGTCGCGCAAGGCACACTCGACGAGCTCTATGAGCTGCGCAAGGCGACGGCCGTGCGCATCCGCGTACGCAACCTGCCCGCTGCGTTGAAGAGCGAGATCGCCGCGCTCGAGGGCGTCCGCGAGGTGACCGAGGTCGGCGCGGCGAGCGCGTTCGTCCGCCTCGAGATCGCCTTCGAGTCGGCAGAGGTCGGCGACCTCGCGACCGAGCGGGTCGTCGAGCGCCTCGCCGCGGCCGGCGCCGGCGTGCTCGAGGTCGTGCCGCAGTCGTCGCTCGAGACCGTGTTCTCGGAGCTCACGCGGGTCGACGACTCGGGCGGAGGGCTCGCGGCATGAAGGGCCTCCTGCCCATCTACAAGCGCGAGCTCTTGTCGCTCTTCGTGACGCCGGTCGCGTGGGTCGTCGCGGCGGCGTTCCTTTTCCTGCAGGGCTTCTACTTCTTCCTGCTCGTCGCAAGCTACGCGACCACGCAGGACACCATCCAGGGCTCGGGTCCGGTAGAGGCGTTCTTCGGACAGACCGCGCTCTTCTATCTGCCGCTGGTCATCATCTGTCCGGTCCTCACGATGCGCCTCTTCGCGGAAGAGCGCCGCAGCGGGACGATCGAAGCGCTGCTGACGGCGCCGATTTCGCCCGCGGGCGTCGTCCTCGGGAAGTACCTCGCGGCGCTCACGACGTACGTCGTGATGTGGGCGCCGACCGGGCTCTACATGGTGCTGCTCTCGCGCTATGGCGAGATCGACACCCGCGTCGTCATGACGGGCTATCTCGGGACGCTGCTCGTCGGCGCGGGATACTTGGCGATCGGCACGCTGTCGTCGGCGCTCACGACCAGTCAGCTCGCGGCGGCCGTCGCGGCGAGCGGCTTCATCCTCGTGCTCTTCGGCGTCGGCTTCGGTGAGTTCTTCCTCGACGCAGGCCCCGCGCGCACGATGGCGTCGCACGTCTCGGTGTGGGCCATGATGAACGATCTGTCGCGCGGCCTCATCGACTCGCGTCGCCTGGTCTTTTGGGGCTCGATGACCCTGGTCCCGCTCTTCGTCACCGTCCGCACGGTGGAGTCCTGGCGATGGGGATGACGTCGGACCCGAAGAAGAAGAAGAAGCGGAAGACCGCGAAGGCCGACCCCGCGAGCGAGGCGACGACGTCGCCGTCCAAGGCGAAGCCTCGTCCGGTCGACGAAGACCTACCCGAGGAGAAGGCGCGGAGCGGCGGAGACGTGGGCTCCCGTGTGTCGGCGGCGATCTCGGTCGTCGCCGCCTTCGTCCTGGCGACGGCGCTCAACATCTACGCGGCGAAGCACTACGTCCGCTGGGATCTCACGAAGAACGGGACGTTCACGCTCAGCGCAGCGACGAAGGACACGCTGCACGGGCTCGACGAGCCGGTGAAGATCATCCTGCTGCTCTCGAAGGACGATCCGCTGGGCGTCAGCGTGAACGAGCTGCTCGAGAGCTACCAAGGCGAGACGTCGAAGCTCGAGATCGAGGTGATCGATCCCGACCGCGATCGCGTGCGGCTGCTCGAGGTGCAGAAGCGCTACGGCCTGCTCACCGGCGACGCGGGGGGCCACACGGTCACGGACGCCGCGCTCATCGTGGTGATGGGCGATCGCCACCGCTACATTCGCCACGAAGATCTCGTCGAGGTCGAGAGCACCGACGACGCCCGCGTGCGACCCCGGCTCGAACAAGCGGTGACGGGCGCCATCCGCGGCGCACGCTCCGCCGACAAGCCCAAGGTCTGCTTCACCACCGGACACGGAGAGCCCGCGCTCGAAGAGGGTGGCGGCGACGGCTACGCAGAGGTGCGCGCGCGCCTCTTGAAGAACAACTATGACGTCGTGAGCGTGTTCTCCCAGACCGCCGACGCTCCGAAGGATCCGCTCGCAGGCTGCAAGCTCCTGATCCTCGCGATGCCGACCGAGCCGGTCCCGAAAGAGGACGTCGCGCAGATCAAGAAGTTCGTCCTTGGCGGCGGCTCGACCCTGATGGTCGTCGCTCCGATCCCGAACGAGTCACAGACCGGGTTCCTCGACGTCGGCGTCGATCCGCTGCTCGCGCTCGCCGGCGTGAAGCTGGAAAAGGACATCATCTTCGAGAAGGATCCGGCTGCGCGCCCGATGCGCGGCAACGGCGAGACGTTCTTCCCCAAGCTCGAGACGCACGCGATCACGCGAAGCCTCGAGGACGCGGAGTCGCACGGGCAGTCGGTCATCTTGACGATCGCCTCTTCGCTCACCGACATCGGCAACGAGGTGCACCCGGAGGCGCTACTGAAGACCAGCCCCAAGAGCTTCGGCAAGACGAAGCTCGGCGATCCCACGGACGATTTGCAGAGCGCGCGCCCTGGAGATCATGAGGGCCCGCTGACGGTGGCCGTCGCCGCGACGCGGCCCGATTCGAAGGGCCGCATCGTCGTGGTGAGCGGGCAGAACGCGCTCATCGGCGCGAACTGGACGCAGCCCGAGATGCAGGGCACGGCGGCGTTCATCGAGAACGCGATCACGTGGCTCACGGCCGAAGAGTCGTTCCTCGACATCCCGAACAAGCCGGCGGTCTCGGTCGGCCTGAAGCTGAGCACCGACACGATCCGCCAAACCTTCTATTACGTCGTCCTCGGCATCCCGGCGCTCATCACTGCGGCGGGCGTCTTCATGTTCCTATCGCGGCGACGACGGCCCGACGTCGCGAAGCCGAAGGCGAAGAAGGACGCGGAGAAGGACACGTGAAGACGGCCTTTCTCCGCAAGCACGCGACGACCATCGCGCTGTCGGTGCTCGCGGCAGGCGCGGCGACGTGGGTGCTGGTCGACCGCGGCTCGATCACGACGGCAGAGGCAGAGAAGCGGAAGAAGAACCTCATCCCGGCCTGGCGCGGCGACGAGGTCACGTTCCTGTCCGTCGAGCTGCCCGGCAAGCAATATTCGCTCGAGCGCGACGGCGCCGACGACAAGTTGGGTTGGACCCTCGTCCTCGGCAGCGAGCGGATCCCGGCGGACGACCAGGCCGTATTCAAGCTGCTCGGGACGTTCGAATACGCGGAGTTTCAGCGCGAGGTCCCTGCGGCGAGCATCGATCGCACGGCGTTCGGCCTCGACGATCCTGCGGCGCGCTTCGACGTCAAGATGGGCTCGCTCGAGTACAAGCTCGCGATCGGTGGCGCGACGCCGGCGTCGAAAGATCAGGCGTACGCAGAGATCGACGGACGCGTCTTCGTCGTCAGCACGGCCCTGGTCGAGGCGCTCAGCGCCGATCCGGATGGCCTGCGCGCGCGCGACGTCGTCCCCTACCTGTCGACAGATCTCGCGAGCCTGACGCTCGAGGGTCAGGGCGGCACTCGCAAGTTCGACCGCGCGCTCTGGAGCGGTGGACGCGGCTCGGGCTTCAAGTTCGGCGAAGGCTCCGAGGGGGCGGTGGGCCGGCGCGTCGACGGCGCCAGGCTCGACCAGGTGTTCCTCGCGTTCGGACGCATGCAGGCCGAGTCCTTCATCGATCCCGACGCTGCGAAGGCCGCGAGCCACGCGGACGTCACCGTGACGATGGTGCCCAAGACCGGCAAGCCCGGCGTCCTGATCATCGGAGGCGACTGTCCCGGGAAGGACGGCCTGGTCGTCGTCCGTCGCACCGAGCCGACCGAGCTCGACGTGTGCGTGCCGAAGGGCGTCGTGGCCGCGCTGTCTCTCCCCGCGAGCGACTTCATCGACGACGGCCTGATCGGCGCGACGGTCGACGAGATCACGGAGGTCTCGATCTCGGACGGCGGGAACGATTTCGACCTCGTCCGCAACGAGAAGGGCTTCAAGCTTCGCAAACCAGAGGAGCACGACGTCCCGCTCGAGGTAGGAACGAAGTTCTTGGAGGGCATCGTCGCCTCTCGTGGAGAAGCGATTGATCTCGCGACCCCGCCGGCGGCTCCGACCACGACCATCAAGATCTGGTCGCAAGGCGGCATCGACGATCAGGGGAACGTGGCCGAGCGCACCGAAGAGATCGAGCTCGGATCCAAAGAGGGAGATCGCTTCGTCGCCGTGCGACGAGAGGACGGCGAGCATCTCTCGCTCGGAGCAGACGCCGCCCTTGCGTTCGCCTCCGCGCACTTGCTCCTCATGGATCGACACGTCGTCTCCTTTAAATCCGGCAACGTCGCGTCGATGGAGATCACAGGTCCGGACGGAGCTCAAGAGCTCGGCCGGGACGGCTCGAACTACGTCCTCCAAAAGCCCCAAGGTGCTGGTCTCGTCGCAGACCAGGCCTTCACGACCGAGCTCGTGGACGCCTTGTCCGGCCTGACCGCAGAGCGTTTCGTCGCGGACCATGCCGACGCGTCGATGCTGCTCGATCCTCCGCGGACGAAGATCACGATCGCGTTCGATCCGGTGACTTCGCAGGACGATCCGGTCACGATCTTGTTCGGCGCGGCGACGGACGACGGCCCCTACGCGATGATCCAGGGCAAGCCCGGCGTCTTCATCGCGCCCGAGACGACGGCCAACCTCGCTTCGCGCTGGCTCGTCTCGCGCGCGAGCTTTGCCATCGCTCCGTCGGAGCTGGATGCGGTCGAGATCGAGGTGGGAGCGAAGACGTTGTCGCTCACGCGCGACGGCTCGCGTCTCGTCGTCACCGGGCATCCCCAGGACACGGCGGCCACCGACGTGACCGAAGCGCTCGGATCGATCGACGCGCTCCTCGCCGTGAGCGTCGGCGCGCCACGCGCGGATCAGGGTTTCGCGGCACCGACGCTGCAGATGACGTTGACGCCGCGCCGGCGTTCGAGCGACGCCGCGCCGCCCAAGGCCGTGCACTTCTCGTTCGGCACGACCGACACGCTGAACGGAGACGGCGTCCGCTACGCGCGCCGCGCAGACGTCGACGCGACGTTCGCGGTGCCGGCGGGCTCGGTGAAACGCCTCGCCGAGGCTGCAGGCGGCCAATAGCAGCGACGCGCCAGACGGCGGACGGCGACATTTTTCCTTACCGCCGGGGGCTGTGGTACCGAGAAGCGAACCGTCATCGTGAGCGCCGCCGACCCGAAGAAGACGAAGAAGGATCCGCCCCTCGCGGTCGTGATCCCTTCCGCAAAGGAAGATCGTGCCTTCACACCGAAGGTCGGCATCATCGCGATCGTAGGGTTCGTCGTCGGCATCGCCTGGCCACGGTTGTTTGGCGTGCACGTCGGCCCCGAGGTCCCCGGCGGCAACGACAAGCCGCACGCCGCGCCGCCTTCAGCCGCGAAGAGCGGGGCGCCCGCGGCCGCGAGCGCCGATGAAGACAGCCCAGAGACGGATGGCTCGGCCGACGCGCCCGAGAGCGCTCCGTCGAACGACGAGACGGTCGTCATCGCCGACGGCGTCATCTCGTCCTGCCGAACCAAGAAGGGCAACAAGATCGACGAGTGCGGCAAGCTCGGGTTCGACAGGCTCGCCAAGACGCGGCTCGTCGATGTCTCGAAGTGCCCCGAAGCGCTCGGCCTCGAAGGATCGATGAACGTCGGCGTGGCGATCAACTTCGACAAGAACGATCTCACGATCGTCGAGGGCAGCAAGAGCAGCCTGCCGAGCTCGACCGTCCGCGGCGTACTCGGTTGCGCGGCGAAGGCGCTCGACGGCGTCGAGCTCGACAAGCTCGTCCATACGCACTCGAGGTACCAGGTCGACTACGCGATCACGTTCTATCCACCCGGCAAGGCGCCTCCGCCGCCCCCAACGCCCGGAGACGATCCGGCAGCCAGCGCGACAGAAGAGGGCCTCGGCTCGGCGACCGTCGTGTGGGAGAAGGGACTCCTTCGCGAAGCCCCCGAGACGGGCCGGGTCGCGGCTCGCATCCCGCAGGGCACGCGTGTGACGATCCTCGAGGAACAAAAGGGCTGGTTCCTCGTGACCGTCGGCAAGAAGAAGGGCTGGGTCGCGGCGGGAGCGATCGGCAAGTAGCGAGTCAGAGACGCTCGCTCGCCCGAACGAGGCCTCGCCTGATAAATCTGTGGGGGCGCCCGCTCGGACCGAAAGTCGGGCAGGATCTCGGCTCGCCTTCCCACACCCCACCGTCTCGCGAATGACGACGCCGTCCGCGGCGTTTGGATCCATCGATGCGGACAACGATCGCACTCGCTCTGTTCGTGTCCGTGCTCGGCGCTGCCGGCGCGGCTGGGCTGTACGAGCGTGGTCGACTCGTCGCGTCGCTACCCGTGGACGGACACGCCGCGCGCGGGCTACGGATCGAGGGTCGTGTCATCCCCGACGGCCAGACGCCCGCCGACTTCGCGAAGCAGATAGCGAACGAGCGCCTCGACCGACCGATCCGCCTGCTCGACCGCGACGCTGTCGTGCTCACGACGACGCTGCGCGATCTCGGCGGACACGCCGACCTCGACTTCACCGAGAAGCACGCCCTCGCGATCGCGCGAAGCGGGACGTTCCGCGAGCGCATCGAGGCCGCCCTGCGCGCCGACGCCGGCGCCTACGACGTCGCGCTGCCGCTCGAGCTGCCGACCGACGCCCTGGCAGAGCGGCTCGACGACTTCAAAGAGGCGACCGACACGAGACCTCGCGCCGCGAGACGGTTCGTCCACACCGATGACGGCAAGCCTGTCTCGCCGAACGGCTACGCCGCCGCGAAGGACGAGGTCACGCCGCACACCGATGGCCTCGAGATCGACGTCTACGCCACGGCGGACGCCCTCGTCGCCGCGGCGGAAACCGGCGCCGAGTCAGCCTCGCTCGTTCGATACCGCTGGGTTCCGCGCGCCACGAGCGACGCCGTCCAGACCGCCGACATCCACGAGATCGTCGCCTCGTTCGAGACGCGCTACGGGGGCCCCCCGGGACGAGACAAGAACGTCTCACGCGCGACGTCGCTCCTCGACGGCATGGTGCTCATGCCTGGCGGCACGCTCAGCTACAACGACGCG
>Ga0164241_10001332_pt1 | contig 31359 bp, 25 predicted proteins | sample OricomyardsoilBY_FD_108780 | JGI IMG/M metagenome (GOLD analysis project Ga0164241, IMG submission 108780) | Backyard soil microbial communities from Emeryville, California, USA - Original compost - Back yard soil (BY) | ecosystem: Environmental > Terrestrial > Soil > Unclassified | place: USA... | reverse complement strand
TTGTTCGCGGCGAACGTATCGATCTGCGCGTTGTTGAGGGCGACGCCGTGGATGACGGTGGTCTTCGGATCGTAGAGGCAGTTGTCGACCGTGGTGATCGTGCCGAGCTTGTCGAACTCGTTGCGCGCGCTCGTGTCGATGCCCTCTGAAACGTGGACGACGTAGGCGTTCGTCTTGCCGGTCGTGAAGTTGTTGCACACGCCGTCGCCGCTCGACTGCGACGGGAAGATCGTCGCGGTCTGCATTTTGTCTTCCGGCAGATCTGCGTGCGCGCCGCCGAGGCTCCGCGTGAGCGAGCCGTAGCATGCGCGATCGGCGCCGCCCGGAGAGCCCTGGACCGAGGTCGTCCCGGCGATGAGCTCTTTCAACTCGCCGTATTTGTCGAGCTCGCAGGACAGGCCGACGGGCGAGCCGCTCTCGCCGTTGAGGTATTGCTTGGCGTCGACCATCGCGCCGTACTTCGCGTCGTTCGGCCACTGGTTGTGGTTCGTATAGGTCTGCATGGGCGACCAATCGTCCGCATCGAAGATGTCGAAGAGGATGTGGTTGTGCCCGTCGATGAGGCCTGGCGAGATTACGCCGTTCGTCTGGACGACGGTCGCGCCGCTCGCCTGCGGATCTCCGGAGCACGTCGCGGCGACGCACTGAATCGTCGTGCCGACGATCAACACCTCGCCGACCATCGAGCCGGTCGGAAGGAGCAGCGTGCCTTTGAGGAGGTACTTCGTGTTCGAGCCATTCGTCTCGATGACGGGACCGCCGCCATCACACGCGCCTTGTCCGCCGCCGCCGACGCCGCTGCTCCCGCCGGTGCTCGTGGTGCTCGCGCCGCCGCCGCCGTTCGAGGTGGTGCCGCCGCCGGCGCCGCCGTGGCTCGTGGTGTTGCCGGCGCCCCCGAAGCCGCCCTCGCCCTCTACGCCGGGGACCGGCAGCGGGAGCGAGCTGTCGCCTACGCCGACGTCACAGGCCGCGAGGAGCGAGAGCGTGGCGGGCGCGAGGAGCGCGCGGCAGAGCTGCGATCGAAGCATGGGAGCCAGCATAGGCCAGTTCCCCCCGGCACGGCGGCTGAAGGCGCCGCGTCAGTCGCGCGAAACCAGCGCGAGCGGCCCGGCGAGCTCGGCGCGCTCCGTCACGGAATCGACCCGAGAAACCGTCGCGTCGTAGGTGAAGACCGAGAGACCGGCGGACGTCGCGACGAAGATCCGATCGCCCGAGACGACGAGGCCCGTTCCCGGCACGCGCTCGGCGCGAGCGGCCTCGCCGGGGAGCGGGACCAAAGCGTTGCTCGCAAGCGAGAGGCCGACGCCGTCGCCAGAGGGCTCGACCCGAAGCACGTGGACGAACGTCGGCGACGACACGAGCGCGACGACGAGCGTCGCGCCGTCCTGCGTCGGGACGCCGACGACCTGCTCGAGGTGTTGCGACGTCGCTTCGACGCGAATGGGCTCGCCGCCGCGCATGCCGTCGAGTGGCGTGACGAGGAGCTGCCCCGCCTGAAGATCCACGAGGGCGCGGACCGTGGGCGAAGCAAGCTCGACGAGGCGTGCGTCCTCCGAGCCGGTGACTTCGAGCGGCGTGACTTCACAGGAAGTGAGCACCCCACCCTCGATCTTCGCCGCGATGGACGAGAGCGCTCCGTCCGCGTCGAGCCCGACGCCCTCTACGGTCGCCGCACCCTCACCGATCGCCACTGCGCGGACGCTGTTTGGGCGCGGGCACGGTACGCTCTTCGCGAAGCCGCCCTCTCGTTTCGCGAAGGCCCAGCGCTCGCCCTCTGCGCTCGAGAAGACGAGGCATCCAAACGGAAGCGTGGCGGCGGCCAGCGCCCCCGAGAACGTCCCGAGCTCACGAACCCCGCCCGCGCCCGAGAGCCACACGGTCGCGCCAGTTTCGTCCTCGTCGAAGCCGAGGACGGCGACGCCGCCTGGCGAGCCGATCGACCCTCCTACACCGAATCGAAAGGCCTCTCCCGCTGGGAGCGCGCTCGCGCGAACGTCGAGCGTCGCAGGATCGAGCGCGACCGGTCGACCGTCCTTCATCGCGACGAGTGACACCTCTTCCGGGAGAAGTGCGGCCGGCGAACCGCCGCCAGCGCCGTCACTGACGTCGGTGCCGAAGCTCGCGGTGGGATCACAGCCTGTGCTCAGCGACATGACGACCGAGATCAGACCGAACAACGAAAAGTGGGGACCATGGCAGCGCATGATCCCCACATCGGCGTGGCGTGTCAGCAGTTGCTAAGAAACTTTCGACCGAGCGTCGGTCGAAGGTCAGCCAGTCGCTTCCTTCTTCTTCGACTCGCGCTTTGGAGAGACCTTCTTCATCTCCGGCTTGTCTTGAGCCTCGGGCTTCGCGTCTTCGTCGGCCTTCAGGCTTCGCTTGAGGGCCTCGAAGAGATCGATGATCTGGGCCTGCGGTGCCTCTGGAGAGACGGTGAGCTCTTCTCCGGCGGCCTTTTGCTCTACCGCGGCCATCACGCGGTCGCGGTACGCGTCGTGGTACTGCTCGGGATTGAAGCGCTCGGCGCTCAGCTGCTCGATGAGCTTGTCGGCGAGCTCGGACTCGATGGGCTTGAACTCGAGCTCTCCCGGGCGCTCGACGTCGTCGAAGCTGCGGACCTCGTCGGCGTAGAAGACCTGGTGCATGACCAGCCCTCCCTTGTGCGGACGAATCAAGACGAGCGTCTCTTTGCCACGCGTCCCGTAGCGGCCGACGGCGATCTTGTTCGTGCGCGACATCGCCTCGCTGAGGAGGCGATACGCACGATCGCCGCCCTTGTCGGGGCCGAGGTACTGCGTCTTTTCGATGTAGACGAAGTCGACGGTGTCCGCGGGGACGAACTCGACGATGTCGACGCGATCGGTGCGCTCGGCCTCGAGCTTCTTCAGCTCTTCGTCGCTGAACTGGACGTATCGGTCCTTCGAGAACTCGTAGCCCTTCACGATGTCCGTGCGCTGGACGATCTCGTTGTCGACGGGACAAAAGAGCTGCTGCTTGAGTCGACCACCGCACTTCTTGTGCAGCTGATTGAACGACACGCTCTGCGGAGACGTCGCCGTGTAGACCTTGAAGGGGATCGAGACGAGCCCGAAAGAGATCGTCCCCGAGCCCGTAGAACGTGCGGCCATGTTTTGAAGTTACCGCAGCCGACGGGGAACGCCCCAGTTCTTGCCCTCTCGAGCGCGAAGGGTGCATCGGTGTTCAGTCCCTCGAGTCGCGTCGCAGGCTCGATGCGGTAAGATCCGCGCCGCCGCGTGAAGCTCGATCAGTATCGAAAGAAACGGGACGCCGAACGAACGAACGAGCCGCACGGTGACGATCCTGCCGCTCGCAGACCGACGTGGCGCGGCGCCTTCGTCGTGCATCAGCACGACGCCACGCGGATGCACTTCGACCTTCGCCTCGAGGTCGGCGGCGTCCTCGCGAGCTTCGCCATCCCGAAGGGACCGACGCTCGATCCCGAGGTCAAGCACCTGGCAGTCCACACCGAGGATCACCCGATCGAGTACCTCGATTTCGAGGCGGTGATCCCCGACGGAAACTACGGCGCGGGTCCGATGATCTGCTGGGACTTCGGCGTCGTTCGGTATCTCGACGAGTCGGCAGAAGACGGCGTCACGTCAGGCAAGCTTCACTTTCAGCTCGAAGGACGAAAGCTGAAGGGTCGCTTCGCGCTCGTCCGCGTGAAGGGTCGCTCGGGCAAGACCGAGCCAGGAGGCGCGTCGCGCGAGTGGCTCTTCTTCAAGAAGCCGGACGCGTTCGCGTCGAAGCGCGACCTCTTGGCAGAGAGCCCGGCGAGCGTGCTGTCGGGCCTCACGGTCGCAGAGCTCGCCGAGATGCCGGCGGTGGCGGCGCGGCTCGAGAAGGCGGCGTTCGAGGTCGGAGCGAAGCGCGCAAAGCTCGACGGAAGGAAGCTCTCTCCGATGCTGTGCACGCTCGGCGACGTGCCGGACCAGGCAGGCTTTCTCTACGAGCTGAAGCTCGATGGCGTGCGCATCGTCGCGACAAAAGACGAGCAGGGCCTGGACCTCTTCTACAGGAGCGGTCGCAGCGCGAATGCGTCTTACCCGGAGGTCATCCGCGCCATCGTCGCGCTCGCGGCGAAGCGCATCGTCCTCGATGGGGAGATCGTCGCCTTCGATGACGCAGGGAAGCCCAATTTCGAGAAGCTCGCGACGCGCATCCACGCCTCTCCGCGCTCGGACCTTCGCCGCGCGCTCATCGAGGTCCCCGTCGTGTTCGTGGTCTTCGATCTGCTCGCCGTCGGCGACGCAGACCTCGTCGACCTGCCTCTCGTCGTGAGGAAAGAGCTGCTCGCAAAACTGCTCCCGGCGCCGGGTGTGCTCCGCGCGCTCGACCACCTCGACTCCGGTGGAGACAAGTTGTTTCAATTTTGCCGCGACAACGGGCTCGAGGGCGTGGTCTCGAAGCGAAGAGACGGCGTCTACCGCCCGGGACCGGGGCGCTCGGGCGATTGGATCAAGACGAAGTGCGAGCGCGAAGACGTGTTCGCCGTGGTCGGCTACACCGTCGGCGAGGGCAGTCGGAAGCGCCTCGGTGGGCTCGATCTCGCGACGCTCGAGGGCGACGAGTTCGTGTTGCGCGGACGGGTCGGCTCCGGTCTGAACGACGCGCGCATCGACACGTTGCTCGCCAAGCTCGCTCCGCTGATCGTCGACGCGCCGACCTCCAAGGGGACGTACGAGAGCGCGCCCCGCGGACGGACCCACGTGAAGCCAGAGTTGGTCGTGCGGGTGCGATTCCTCGAGTGGAGCGAAGAGGGTTCGCTCCGTTTCCCCGTCTACCTCGATCTCGAGTCGGACGTCGACCCGCGGTCCTGCACCGCGGCGCCTCACGACGAGACGCACGTGGCGACTGCGCTGCCCGCGCCGATCGAAGAGGCGCCGCCCGCGGTCGTCGTGAAGGTGACGAATCGCGCGAAGCTCTTCTGGCCCGAAGAAGGCTACACGAAGGGAGACCTGATCGATTACTACGTCGCCATCGCGCCGACGCTACTGCCCTATCTACAAGACCGGCCCGTGATGCTGGTTCGGTATCCCGACGGAATCGACGGCAAGAGCTTCTATCAATGGAACGTGCCGCACGGCATGCCCGCGTGGGTGCGCTCGGTCGTCCTGGGCAAGCACGTGGAGAGCCCAGAGGAAGGCGACCACAAGAAGCATGTCTTCATCGTCGATCGACTCGAGAGCTTGATGTACGTGGCGAACCTGGCGTGCATCCCGATACACGTCCTCGCCTCGCGGATCGCGTCGCCGAAGGCCTGCGATTTTCTGACGATCGACTTCGACGTGAACCTGTCGAGTCTGCGCGTCGCGATCGATCTTGCGCGGACGCTGCACACGATCCTCGACGAGGTCGGCTTGACCGGGTTTCCGAAGACCTCGGGGCAGACCGGCTTGCACGTCCATGTGCCGCTGGGCCCGTCGGTGACGCCGACCGCGGCGCGGACGTTCGCCGATCTGCTCGGTCGCATGATCGTCGACGCGCACCCGAAGGACGCGACGATGGAGCGCGTCGTCCAGAAGCGGGGCGCGAAGGTCTATGTCGACACGGGCCAGACGGGCCCATCGCGCACGATCGTCGCGCCGTACTCGGTGCGTGCGACGGCGGGGGCGCGCGTGGCGACACCGATCTCGTGGGACGAGGTCACGCCCGAGCTCGATCCTGCCGCGTTCACGATCAAGACGGTGCCCGACCGGGTCGCGCGGTCGGGCGACCCGATGCGCACGATGCTCGACGCTCGACCGGACATGGAGCGCGTGATGGCGAACCTCGAGGCACGGCTCGGAAACAAGAGGTAGAGTCGCAGCCCATGTCGTTCATCGCGACGGTGAGCTACGAGCTCTCGAAAGACACGCCGGACGAATCACGGAAGCTCTTTCGCGCAGAGCTCGTCGGCCGCAGGTACTTCGATCGCCACGAGGGTAAGCGCATGCCCGAGTCGACCGTGTGGGCGCGCATGACGACCAAAGAGGGCGAGAACGTGACGCATCTTCGCGCGCAGTGCGAGAAGGACCTCACACAAGCCGCGGCGGCCGTCGCGGGGATGGGGCGGCCGATTCGCCTCGTTCGAGCGTGGATTCAGGTGAGCGGCGCCGGCACGTTCGGCCTGGTCACTCCCGACTAGGGGTGTCTGGCCCTACTCCGCCCGCAAGGGCGGACCAGCAAAATGAGAGTGGGTGGCCACACGGACGCTTTCGGCGCGTCCTCCTGCCCGGCCTTCACTTGCGAGCGTCAGCGAGGGCCGGGCGGGAGGGCGCGCCGAACTAGGGACACCCCACTAGTCGAAGTCGATCTGATTCGTCGGCTCGGGGGGCGGGACGGCGGCGACCTTCTGGATTCCGAAATAGGCGATCGCGATGGGCGTGTCCTCCGAGGCGGACTGCGAGATGTCGACGCCGACGGTGAGCAGGGTGTTGGGGCTCGACCATGACCCCGAGCGACCGAGTAGGGCCGTCAGCGAAGAGCCATCAATCACGCCATCGAACGACGCCGCGGCGCCCTTGCGCATCGGTAGGTCGACACGCACCAGGCCCGCTCTCCGTATCAAGAGCGCTCGACCGAGCTCGTCCGCCTCTGCGGCTTGAAGCGCGGGCATGAGGATCGTGAGCGGATCATTCGCGGTGCAGGCGCCGTGGCAACGCCGCACCGCGTAGACGAGGCTCGGGACCACCGGGAGCGCGTCGGCGACCGCCGTCTCCGAACCACGGACAGCACAAGAGTCGCCGCGCTCGCCTCGGCCGACGCGGTAGGTCGCGCCGCCGTCGGGCCGCAAAGTGAGCGTCTCCCACTCTATCTCTCCCGGCTGAGAGACATCACAGGAGACGTAGAGCTCTGCGCCCGAGCTGGCGTTCTGGGTGATGGCTCCGAGGGTGTGGGGGCCGAGCTTGAGAAAGACTCGACTCGACCCGTTCGTTCGATCAGCGACCAGCTCGTCGGACCGCGGAGCGACCGCACCCCCGGACGCATCTAGATCGACCGAAGGGACGTCGCGGAGAGAGAAAGGTAGTGACTGCGTCTCACCTCGGGACGCGGCGGCCGAGAGACCCCCAAACGGCAGCGGCAACATCGGCTGGGGAGGCATCGCGCCATCGGCGTTGGCCACGGCCGGATCGGGGACGCTCGAGCCGCAGCCATTCAAAAGCACGAGCGCGCATGCAGAGACGGCGAACCCGGCCGATCGACCGAGCATCACAGCGTCTCCAAATAGGCAGTCAGCGCGACGCGATCGTCGTGTGAGAGGTGAAGGCTCTCACCCATCGCGTGGTCCGGCGACTCGAGGAGTTGGTCGAGTGTCGCGAACCTTCCGTCGTGAAAGTACGGCGCCGTTCCGCGCACGAAGCGGAGCGACGGCGTGTCGAAGTTCTGGGTGCTGACGGCGCCTACCGTAAGGAAGTCGACGCTGTGCACGAGGTGGTCGGTCCCTCCGGCGACGTGGCAGGACGCACAGCCCTGCTTCTCGTCTCGAAAGAGATTCGCGCCGCGCGCGGCGCGCACTCGGTCGGGTGAGCCGACGCTCGAAGACGGCGGCGGCGCCAAGGACTCGATGTAGGAGACGAGCGCGTCTCGATCGCCGACGTCTGAGTCGTGAAGACCAGTGCCGCCCAGGCGAGAGAGCGTCGACTCGAGGTGCTTTTCGACGGTCGCGTTCTTGCCGCCCCAGCTGAAGGGCGCGGTCCCGTCGAGTCTCCCGGCGAGCATGATCGTCTGTCGTGCTCCGTCCGGCGTCTCCCAAGTCAGCGCGTCGTCTCGCCCGTCTGGGTGACAGCTCGCGCACGCGCGACCGTCCTTCGAGAGGCGGGCGTCGCCGACTGTGTGAAAGAGGGTGCGTCCGCGAGCTAGCTTGATCGACAGCGTGTGCTCGTTCCGCGGCGGGACGGCGACGCTCGCGACCTTGCCCTCGTCCCCGAGCGCGATCGTCGAGAGCGCCGCGCCAAACTGAGACCACACCACCGCCCTCGATCGCTCTTGGTCGACGGCGATACCGGTCGGTCCCTGCGGGACGGACCAGCGCCGATGCTCGAGCTTGCTCATCCGGAGCCCGCGCGCGTCGAGCTCGACCACCGTGTCACTGCCGAGACACGTCACGAGGAGCGCCGACTGTTCCGGCGAATATGCAGCGGCACGTGGGAGGACGCACTCGGCGCGCCGGAGCGTGGGGTCGCTCATGACGTGGCGCGCCAGTGAGCGCTCGGCGGACGCATCGACGACGCCGACGAAGGGCGACTCGGTCGGTCCACGATCGACGTTGCCGTAGCCGGGGCTGCCCTGCGTGCCGACATCGACGACGACCATCGGCGCGAAGATGCGTCCGGCGACCGTCGGCGTGGCGGAGGAGGGCGTGATCGTCGTCGCATGCGGCGTGTCGTTCGACGCAGAGGCGCCCGCGCTCGCGCCAGGGGCGGACGTCGTCGGTTTCGGCGCGGCTCTCGAGCGCGCCCGCGTCGAGCCCTGGATCGCCGCAGTTTCGCCCTGGGGCTTCGCCACGCTCGCGACGGACTTCGCGAGCGCGAAGCCCTGGCACCCCTTCAGCGGCTGTTGGTTTCGCTTCACGGCGAGGTCGATGGGCCGGACATTCGTCGACCTGCTGGTCAGATCGACGACGCTCATCGTCGCGTCGACGACGTGCGCCACGAAGGCACGCTGTCCGTCGTCAGACGCGACCACTGCGCGCGGCTCGCGAGGAAGGTCGGCGCGCAAGCGGACCGCGAACGTCCGCGCGTCGAGCGCCGCGAGCTGGTGCCCCCACCCGCTCGTCACGAGGACCGTCCGCCCATCCGGCGTCGCCGCCAGCGCGACGGGCTCTGCCGCGACTGTCACTCGACAGAGCGATCGCAGCGGCTCGGTCGAGCTAGCCGCCGGCTCGAACACTTGGACCCGGGCCTTGTCGCGGATCGTCGTGACGACTCTGCCGTCTTCGAGGACGAGGACGCTGGACGGGGCGCCGTCGAGGGGTGTCACGGCGCGCACGATCTTCTTGTCCACGTCCACGGCGACCAGCGCACGATCGTCTTCGTGAGCGACGTAAGCGATGGTCGAGCCGTCTGCCCACCGCGTGAGCGCGAGCGTCGAGCCTTGGCCCGGCGAGCCCGCGACGGGTCGACCGCCGTCTTTCGGATGAGTACGTGTACAGAGCGCGGCGCTCGCTTCTGGGGCCGCTTTCGCATCTCCAGCGAGGCGATCCGCAGTCGTGAGGGAGAGGGCGGCGTCTGGTGCTGCGACGAGACGCGGCGAGTCTTTGCAGAGCACGATCGCCGAGGCCCCACAGGCGACGAGCACGACCACGAGGGCCGCGGTCCGCCCGCCCGCCCGAGACGCGAGCCGAGACTCAGACCGCCCACGATGGTTCGACGTGTGCATTTCACCCTCCAAGTGCGCCGACCGTGGGTCGGCCAGCGACATCGTTTGCGACTTCGGCGCCTCGCCCATGACGACGGCCCGCGGGGTCCCTGAGTCAGTGGCGTTACCTGATACGGGGTCGCAACGAATTCCTTGGGCCCGACCTTACAGTCCGCCTGACGATTCGATGGGCCTCGACGCGAGGCGGTGACAACTGCCTGAGTTATCGCGATGATGTGCGCATGTCGAAGGTGATGCTGCGCACGCGAAACCTCACGTCCGGAGAGCCGGGCACGCACGAGGCCGCTTCGGTCGATGACGCGATCGCATGGTTGAAGGATCGACCGACCATGACCGAGATCCTGGGTGTGGTCTTCGAGGGGATCACGAAGGACGACAACGAGCGAATGAAGACCGCGATGCGGCCTCTCGACGACGCCGAGAAGGCGTCCGTCGCCGCGCTCGACGCCGCGGAATTGAAGGAGCGGGAAGCTCGAGCCGCCGCACGCAAAAAAGAGGCCGAGGCGGACGAGGTGCGCGCACGTGAAGCCGCAAAGACCGCCGACCCCGCCCGCCCCATGGAGGTCGTCTACCGGTACGACACCGACGTCCTGAAGAAGACCGACCAGCACGACGACCGCGAGGTCACCGCAGCGATTCGCGAGGCCGTCGCCGCCTGGGTGACCGAGCGCAACGAATGGGTCGAGGGCCGCAACCAGATCGTCGGAGAAGGAAAAATCACGGTCTATCCGGGCGACGTCCCGCAGGGCAAAGAGCGGGTCGTCAGCGGCTCGTTCATTCCCGTATCGGCGCCGCCGAAGGCTTAGGCTGCGGGCCAGCGGCCCGGGCGCGATGTCGCGCGGGATCGGCGCGGTAATAGAGAGACAGCACGTCATAGAGCGCGGGCTGTCTCTCCTTCATTTCGACAGGCTTCTCGAAGAAGACCTCTGTCGCTACGGCGAAGAACTCGGCCTCGTTCGTGGCGCCGTAGTCGCGGAGCAGCGGACGTCGACCGTTCCTCGGCGCGTCTCGCAGATGCTCGAACGAGTCGGTCATCACGCGCGTCCAGGGGCCGTACGCATTGAACGTGCGGAGGTTCGGCGTGCCGTCGAACGCACCGTCCGCGGCGTCGAGCGCGTGCGCGAACTCGTGCGTCGCCGTGTCGTGTCCGTCGTGTGGATCGGCCAGACCGGTCAAGACGGCGTCCCAGGACAAGATCACGGTCCCAGCGCCGAACGCGAGGCCGAGGGCCGTCCCGACCTCTGCGTCCTTCGGCTTGAAGTGCGCGGGGTACACGACGACGTCGATGAGGCGCGCGTAGTGCTCGTGGGGAAGGTTCATCACGAGACGCGCGGCGGCGGCGGCGATCACGACCTTCACTTCGTCATCGACGACCATGCCCTTCACACCCTCGAAGTGCTTCGTGCGGACGAAGATCTTGAGCTTGTCCTCGAAGCGACGCTTTTCGTCTGCGTCGAGCCATCGATAGAAAGGGACGCGCCGCTCGAGGTGCACGCGCCATGCGTTCGGGAACGGCTCACGCGCGGCGAGACGCCGCCTCACCCAGTCCACGACGAAGAACACGCGCCCAGAATAGGCTGGATGGGCGCGCGACGCGCCCAGGCCCCCGCCCTTTCCTTCAGGGGACGGCGAACGTGACCTTCGCGGCGCGACGACCCGGCGACGCGAAGCGCATCTTCGAGATGGTGTCGACGATGCAATCGACGGCCTCGTCACCGGCAGCCGACGGGGGCGCGACGCCAGCCGCGAGCACGCGCCCGTTCGGGCGAACGTACGCCGTGGCGGTGAAATCTCCGTCGGCGCCGCGACGACATCGCCGGAGGCCGGCGGCCACGGTCGACACCGCGCGCTTCACCTTCTTCTCGTCCCACATGATGGGCTCGGCCGGCGGGTCGACGTCGAAGGATCGGTCGGCCAGTCCCTCGCCGCCGAGCGGCTTCGGCCACGTCGCGTCACGCGCGAGATCGAGGATGCATCGCTCGGTCTCACGATCGCCGATGGTCGACTCGCGCAGATAGGCAGAGACGGCGTGGCCCTCGCGATCGATGCGGAGGGCGAGCTGGAAGTGTCCGCCGAGCTCTTTCACGCGAGCGGCGCGATGCTCGACGCACGCGAGGATCGGATCCTTCAGCGTCGCGAACGCCTGGTCGACATCGTCCTCGTTCATGCCGCCGATCTCGCTCTCGACCGAGGTCGCGCCGCGATCGATCGCCTCGGTCATCGGTGCGTCCTCTACCGTGGCTGGGGGAGGCGTCGCTGCTCCGCAGGCGGTGAGGAGCGCTGCGATGGCGATGGGGGCGAAGATTGAGAAGCGTGAGACCACGCAGTCTCGTTTGCAGAGAGCGGGCCACACGAACGACAGCCCAATCGGCCCCAAATCGGGGCCGAATCGGTTCGCTTCGTGGCTCGTGATCGCCCAAATGGATCGAGATTGATCCACTCCGGCGCGCCCACCCCACGCGAGCGACGCCGCCCACGGGACGTGCCGAATTTCTCGTGGCGTCGCATACTTCCAAGATGGCTGACGACGCTTCTCTGGTCCCCCACGGCGACCGAGACTCGCGAGCCCCGTTCGTCCAGGAAGTGCGCGCGCGGGGCGTGTGGCTCGCAGTGCTGGCCGCGCCGATGTGGATCGAAGAGGTGATCGATCAGCTGTTCTGCGGCGGCAGGCTCGACCACTACGGCATCGAGCCGCGATCGTTCCTTGGGCTACGCGGCATCATCCTGTCGCCGTTCCTGCACGGAAACTTCAACCACTTGATGGGCAACACGTTGCCGCTCGTGGTGCTCGGCTTCGTCGTCATGATCCGACGCAAGCGTGACTTGCTCTACGTCAGCGTCATCTCCCAGCTCGTCGGCGGAGCCGGCGTCTGGATCATCGGCGGAACGAACAGCCTGCACTTCGGCGCGAGCATCCTGGTGTTCGGATACATCGGCTACCTTGCCTCGCGCGGCGTCTTCGAACGAAAGCTCTGGCCGATTCTGGGCTCGCTCGTCGTGCTGTTTCTCTACGGCAGCCTGCTCTGGGGGATGTTGCCGGGCAACCCCGGCATCTCTTGGGAGGGTCACCTCTTCGGGTTCATCGGCGGCATCCTCTCGGCGTTTCTGATCTGGAGAAGCCGCGCGCGGCCGACCCCGCCGCCGAAGGCGCCGCCGCGCGAGCTATCGAAGCCGGGGGAGCACGCTGATCACGAGCGAGCGGCCTCGACGTAGGTCAGCTCGACCTCACCGACGCGGACCCGGTCTCCGTTCTTCAAGAGGTGCGGCTTGGCCGCGAGAGGTCGCCCGTTCACGCAGGTCGTGTTCGTGCTGCCCAGATCGGCGATCCAGAACTCGCCCTCGAGCGCGAAGACGTCGGCGTGTCGCCGCGACACCTGGCCGCTCGGGACCACGATGTCGGCCGAGCCTGTGCGACCGATCGTGTTCTGTGCACCGAGTCGAAAGCGCTGCCCGTTCGCGGCGCCACCGGTGACGACGAGATACGCCTCTGGGAAGAGGCCCGCAGTCATCATGGTCATACGCTTGCTGACGAAGCCCGCCGTTCGCGAAGACGCGACGCCCGAGTCCTTCGAGATCGAGCGCGCGGCCATGCTCATCTTGAACGTCTGGTACTGCTCTGCGCCTGGCTTTCGTTCGAACGCGGCGGCCTCGTCGAGGAGCTGCTCGTACGCCTCGGCGAGCTCGGAGCCGTCGGCCTGGACGAAGTTGGGCAGCGCCGCGATCTCGGCGAGCAGATTGCGGAGCGTCGTCGCCGCCGCGTCGAACTGCCCGCGGTCGGCGAGCGCCCGGGCGCGGTCGCGCGCTTCGTCGGCGTTCAAGAGCAAGAGGCGCATCGCGACGTCGAGCGCGCGACGCGGCTCACCCAGCCCGACGTCGACCGACGCCGTCACCGCGAGAGCGCGGGCCGCGCGCTCTCCGGCCTTGCGATAGTGGACCGAGAACGTGACGAGCTTGCCGGACGCGAGCCGCTCGTCGAGCTTGCCCTTCACGATGACCGCGAACATTCGACGCGCGTTCGCCTCGAGATCCGGGAGCGTCAGGACCAGGCCGTCCGCTCCGTAGCGTGGGCTCGGCGCGCCGATGACGCGGAGGATCTCGACGCCGGCCTCTGGCGTGACGAGGACCTCGACGCCTTCCACGGCGACGTCGGCTTGCGCGCCGACGGCCTGCGAGAGCTCGAGCTGACACGTCGTCGGATCGGGGACGAAGCGATACGCGCCGCCGCCGCCGTTCGCGACCCCGAGCAAGACCTGCTCGGAGTGGCGAATGCCGTAGCCGAGCGACGAGATCACCGTGTGTCCGCGGAGAGAGCGCGTGAGCGTCTCGAGCTCGTGCGCCGTGCTCGCGCCGACGTTCGGCTCGCCATCCGACAAGAGCACGATGCCATGTCGCTCGCCCTCGGCCGCCGCGCTGAACAGGCTGCGCGCCGCGCGGAGGCCGTCTTCGATGTTCGTGCGATCGTCGGAGACGAGCCGCGAGATGCGCTGCTTCAGCGCGCGGCGCGCGTTCGCGCCGAGCTTCTCGAGAGGAGAGACCACGGACGCCCGTGTACTGAATGTCACGAGACCGATCTCGTCGTCGTCCGAGAGCATGTCGACGATGCGGCTCGCGCTGCGAATGACCTGGTCGAGCGGCTCGCCGCGCATCGAGCCCGACACGTCGAGCGCGAGCACCGTACAGAGACGCGGCCGCGTCGACTCGACCGGCAGAGGTCCCGCGTGGAGCGAGACCACGATCGCGAGCGTCGCGTCTCCCGGAGGCAGCCGAGCATGATCCGCATCGGCCGTGACTCGGAGGAGAGGCGGTACTTCGATCATCCCTCTAATGTACGTCGCCGCCCGGCGGCACGCCCGTGGTCGCTAGCGAGTGGCGCGCGACGGGGTCTTGCGCGGGACACACTCGAGGTCGCCGTTCGCCACCACCACGCACCGCTCATCGTCTGCGCAATAGCCGGCGCAGGTGTCGTCGCTCGGGGGCGGGACGTCCTCGGCGGTCGGGAGGGCTGTCGCGCTCGCGGGCGTGGAGGGCCAGACCTCGTTCGAGACGCAGGTCCCGGACGCCGAGTCGCAGTGCGTCCCGTAGGCGCAAGTGCTCCAGCAGTCTCCGGTGACGGCGCGCTGCACCGCCGCCTCTGTGACCGCCGCGGCGACCGCGACGGCCGCAGTCGCGTAGTTCGCCTGGTTGTGTGGCGAGCACCCAACGGCGAGGGCGCCGAGCGAGCCGAGCAAGCTGCGGCCCAGCGAGCTTCGACCCAGCAAGCCCCAGCGAAGCAGGCCTCGGCCTCGCACCACCCCCGCGACTGAACGCCCCGCCACGCCAGCGATGATAGCGCCTCCTAATGCTTTGAGCCCGGAAGGACCGGTGTGGTAAGAGGCTCGGCTTTCCCCCGGAGGATCCCGAGATGACGCTCTCCCGCGCTGTGCAAATCATCGGTGCCGTCGTTACGCTCTCGGGCGCCGTAGGAGCCGTCGTCGGCTGCGGCCTCACCGACGCCGAAGTGACGGAGCGATGCGATCGAGAGCAGACCGAGCACGGCCCCGGCACCTGCTTCACCGACGAGAGCTACGACAGCTGCGTCGCCGCCTTCGACGACTGCAGTGACGCGCGCATCGACGACTCGACCTGTCCCCTCACCTACAGCTGCGAGTAGGCAGGCTCGGCGTCGTGGCCCCCCACGCGTTGGGGGGTCGGGACACGCCGCGCGACAGTTCAGGGTTCGTCGGTCGGGCGACCATGCTACGGCCATGACCGCATGGTCTCGGCCGCAGATCCCGTAAAATCTCGCGAACGTTCGCGATACGGGCGCGCCTTGCTCGGGCTCGGAGTGGCGCTCGTCGCGTTGGCGGGCGCAATCAGTCTGTCGAGGTCCGAGGGCCCGAGCGACGGGATCGCGGCGGGCGTCGTCGTGTTCGGACACGATCTCGGTGGAAAGTCCGACGCCGAAGCGCGGGCAGAGCTCGAGATCGTCGCGCAAGAGGTCGGCCGCAAGGAGCTCGTGCTGACCGCGGGCGGCAAAGAGCTGCGCGCCCACGCCGCAGAGGTAGGCGCGGTCCTCGATGTCGATCAGACCGCGACCGCCGCGATCGCCGTCGGACACTCTGGGGGCTTCGGGTCGCTGCTCCGCGCGGTGAACCGCACGCGCACGGACATCCCTCTCGTCGTGACGGTGGACCGCGACGCCTTGGCAGAGGCCGCCCCCGCCTGGCAAGCGGCGCTCGGCGTGGACCTACCTTTCGATGGCGCCGTCGAGCTCGACGGCGCGGCGCCGATCGCGAAGCTCCCCCACGCCGGTCGACGCGTCGATCTCGACGGCCTCGCGAACGCGATCACGACCGCGCTGGCGGCCGGCGCCGACGCGCCCATCGTGGTGCCCTTCGTGGACGAGACGCCGCCGATCTCGGCCGACGCCGTGAACGCGGCGGTCGCACGCGCGCGCGTCATCCTGAGTGGCCCCATCACGCTGACATACACGCCCTCGGAGGAAGAGATCGCGCTCGCACAAGCCGAAAACGAAGAGGCAGAGAAGCGGCAGAAAGAGACCGAGGACCGCGCGAAGTTTCAGCTGCCGCCCAAGAAGCGGCGAATGAAGCACAAGAGCCACCGCCTCGTCGTCGAGAAGACGCCGCCGAAGAAGGCCGACCTCGTCCCGATCCCGGAGCCGATCGAGGTGACGTGGTCCCAGGAAGATCTCCTCGCCGCCTTTCGTGCCGACCGTGTCGACGAGCCGACGCCTTCGTTCGTCGTACAGCTCGACGAATCCGAGGTGAAGCGCAAGCTCGCCCCCGTCGTGGCGAAGCTCTTCGACGCCGCCCGCGACGCGCGCTTCGAGATCGACGCCGCAAACCACATCACGATCGTCCCGAGTCGACCTGGCACGCGCGTCGATTCATCGCGGCTCGTCGACGCGCTCTACGCCGCCGCCGGGACCGCCGACCGACGCGGAGAGCTCCCCGTCGACAAGAAGGCGCAGCCGCAATTCACCACAGAGGCGGCCACCGCGCTCGGGATCAAGGGGCCCGTCGCCGAGTTCACGACGCATCATCCGTGTTGCCAGGACCGCGTGAAGAACATTCACCACATCGCGGACATGCTCGACGGGACCATCGTCCGCGCGGGAGAGACCTTCAGCGTCAACTCGGCGATCGGGCCTCGGACGCTGCAGCGCGGCTTCTTCCTGGCGCCCAGCATCGGCGACGGCGAGATGGTCGAGACCCCGGGCGGTGGCATCAGCCAGTTCGCGACGACGTTCTACAACGCGCTCTTCAACGGCGGATACTCGATCAAAGAGCACAAGCCGCACAGCTACTACTTCTCTCGCTACCCCCTCGGCATCGAGGCGACGCTCTCGTACCCCAAGCCCGATCTGGCGTTTTACAACGACACCTCTAGCGCCGTTTTGATTCGCTGCGACTACGGCAGCACGTTCATTCGCGTTCGCCTCTTCGGCGACAACGGCGGTCGCACCGTCGACCGAAAGGTCAGCGCGCCGTTCGACTTCACCGATCCGAAGATCGAATACATCCCGAACGCGCATCGCGACCCCGAGAAGGAGAAGGTGAAAGAGAGCGGGTCGAACGGCTACAGCGTGGTCGTTCAGCGCGTCACCCACATGCCCGACGGGACGACGCGTGAAGAGAAGCGCACGGTCGTCTACAACGCACGTCCCCGCGTCCTCGAGGTCCATCCGTGCAAGATCCCGAAGGACGAGAAGGGCTGGACGGGGGAGAAGTGCCCCGAGCCCGAGAAGGACGAGAGCGCCGAGAGCGGCGAGGGCGGCAGCGCGCCCGTGCCCGAGAACTGACCGTTCGGTCCGCGCGCGACTTCGCAGCGGTCGCGAATTTGGCGCCGCGCACCTGCAACGATTCGATTGACGCGAGCCCCCGAGACGCGGTTCTTTCGTAGAACCATGAGGCTTCATCGATCGCTCGCCTTCGTCGCGCTGACCTTCATTCCTGCCGTCGGAGCGTGCAGCGGCTGCGACGACGCGACGGACGGCACCGGAGGCGGCTCGTCTGGCGGAGGAGGCAGCGCGACGACGAGCGTCGGCGGAGCCGGAGGGCACGCCACCACCGCGACTTCGACCTCGCAAGGCGGGGGCTTCCAAGAGTGCACCGGCACGGCGTGCGGCGTCGGCGCGTGCTGCGATCCCGGAACGGAAGAGTGCGTTCAAGGCGGCTGCTTGCCCACGTGCGACTCCGCCGTCCGCTGCGGTGACGATCTCTCGGTGTGCTGCGGCTCGGGCCAGGTCTGCATCGCACAAGCGTGTGCGACGCCGGGCAACGCGTGCACTGACTGGGCGGACTGCGCCGAGGACGAGTTCTGCGAGCCCACGATCGGCGCGTGTCTGCCGCAGCCGGCCGGAGAGCCGGCGTGCGAGTACAAGCCCCCGGTCGGACCGCTGACGCCCGCGCTCGAGTGGTCCTGGACGACGAGCACGATCTTTCCGACATACGACCAGGTGATCAACATGCCGGTCGTCGTCGATCTCGACGGCGATCTCACGCCCGACGTCGTGGTCGTCACGTCGAACACGTTCAGCGCCGCTGGGAATGCCTATTTGCGCGCCCTCGACGGTGCGACCGGCCTCGAGAAGTGGGATGCCGCGAACCCGGTGTACTTGGACGCCAATCGGGTCCAGCCGCGCACGACGCCTGCGGCCGGCGACATCGACGGCGATGGAAAGCCGGAGATCATCGCGGGCAAGTCGGGCGGAGGGCTCATCGCGTTCGAGCACGACGGGACCCCGAAGTGGACGAGCACGCAGGCAGACGGAACCACGCCTTGGACGGTCGGGATGGAGTCCGCGACGGTCGCCATCGCCGACTTCGAGGGCGACGGACAGTTCGAGATCGTCGTGGGCGGCGCCGTGTTCGAGTCGACCGGCAAGCTCCGATTCGACAAGGGCGTCTACGTCGGCGCCAACACGGGGATGTACGGCGCATCGAGCATCGTGGCGGATCTCGACGGCGTGCCGCCGCAAGAGCTCGTCAGCGGGCGTCGGGCGTATCGGTCCGACGGGACGCTCTACTGGGACAACGGCCTGACGGACGGCTACCCGGCCATCGCCGATCTCGACAACGACGGCACTCCAGAGGTGGTCGTCGTCGCCGCCGGTGCCGTTCGAGTGCAGGATCCGACGACGGGCGCCGTGCTGGCTCAGGTTGCGATGCCCGGCTCCGGGGCGGGAGGGCCGCCGACGATCGCGGACTTCGATGCCGACGGGGTCCCCGAGATCGCGTCCGCCAACGGAAACGCCTATTCGGTATTCGAATACACGCCCGGGACGCCGCCGACGCTGACCGTCAAATGGCAGCACGCCACGCAGGATCTGTCGTCGAACCGCACGGGCTCTTCCGTGTTCGACTTCCAGGGAGATGGCGCGGCAGAGGTCGTCTACAACGACGAGTGCTACTTCCGTGTCTATAGCGGAAGCGATGGAGCCATCCTCTACGAAGAGCCGAACTCTTCCGCGACGATTCACGAGTATCCGGTCGTCGTGGACGTCGACGGAGACAACAACACCGAGGTCGTGCTCGCGGCGAACGATCTCAACCACATCGGCGGAAGCCCCTCGTGCCCGTACGGTGTCGCCGGCGCCCGACACGGCGTCTTCGTCTACGGCGACGCAGAGGACAACTGGGTTCGCACCCGCCGCGTTTGGAATCAGCACGCGTACCACATCACGAACGTCAACGGAGACGGCACCCTGCCGAGCCCCGAGGCGAACAGCTGGACCCCGCCGGCCGGCCTGAACAACTACCGACAGTCGAGCCAGGGCAATGGCGTCTTCAACGCCCCCGATTTGCAGGTCAATCTGGACGCCAGTCTGGCCCAATGCCCCGCCTCGATTGGCCTGAAGGCCACGGTTCGAAACCAAGGGAGCCTGGGGGTGCCCGCGGGGGTCGTCGTCCGCTTCTACGAAGGGACCGACGCGACGGGCACGTTCCTCGGTCAGGCGGTGACGACGATGGCGCTCTTGCCTGGGCAATACGAGATCGTGACGCTGCCGTTCTCGACGGCCTCGAGTGACGGTCCGTTCTCGTTCTACGTCGAGGTCGACAAGGACGACATGGGCGACGGGGAAATCAACGAGTGCCTCGAGGACAACAACGAGGCGACTGTCAGCAACGTCAAGTGTCCGACGATGGGCTGAGGAGAACCCGCTGGTCACTCGGCGTCGTCAGGGGCGTGCGCCGAGCGAAAGGCGGGTCAGACAGGGTGAGCCGATCGCGACGCTCGGCTGAAGTCCGCGTCCACGGTCGGGCTCGGAGAGGGCGACGCGCCCCGCCGCGTGATCGAAGAAGTCGACGTCCACATCCAGGCGACCGACTGCTGGCGTGGTCAACCGAACACGCGCGAACGTGTTCGCGACGCTCGAACCCATGACGTACTCGACGACGTCGAGCGGCACGGCAATCGCCGGGCGCGTGATCGCCTTCGGGATCACGACGTTCTGGGACTCCTGATCTTCGGGCGTACCGATCGCGCGGGCCAGCATGTTGCGCGCGAAGCTCGGGATCCGAATGAACGGGGAGCTGGTGACTTCGTAGATCGGTCGGCCGCCGAGCTCGAGGCGGACGAGCTGCGACCAGTGCAGATCTCCGGCGAGGACCAGGATGTCGAACGGCGCCGCCGCGATGGCGCGCAGGATGCGCTCGAACTGCCTGGAAAATGCGGGCGGAGACGGCTCATGGAACGTCCCGTCTTCGATGTAGAGGGGCTGTTCGAGGGCGAGCACTCCCGGCGCGACCAGGCTCGCGGCCCACGCTTCGAGCTGCTCGAGCTCGTCGTCGGTCGTGAGCCCGGGCCACGCGGCGTCGAGCTTCGTGCGGTGCGTGCGCGCATCGAGGACGAAGAACGAAACGGGCGCGACGTCGAATCGATACGACTTGCCACCCGAGACGACGCTGTCGGGATTCATGGACGAAGGGATCATGTCGATGGCCTGGGCGGCGGCGCGCACGTGCGCGTCGCGAACGAACGGCACCCACGTCCGGGCGACATGCGGCTGCGTCGCTGGGTATCCATCGTAAAAGTCGTGGTCGTCGAACGCGAACATCGTCGGTCCAGCCGACATCGCGCGACGCAGGCCGTCGCTCTCGGCAAAAGCGTGCGCGTATATCCTGGCGACGTGGGCGGCCGGATCGGGACCGACGTGGGTCGGGTGAACGTCGCAATAGACGTTGTCCCCGAGGAAGAGTGAGAAGCGCGTCCCGGTCGAGTGCTCGGTCTCGAGCGCGCGGGCAAGCGTCGCGGCGCGCTCTTCGTGATAGCCATAGGTGCAGCTTCCGAAGAGGAACGACAAGCCGGCTCCGACCTCTGCGGGAAGAGGTCGCACCGTCATCTTCGTCGTCAATGCGTCCGCCTTTGCGACGATCTCGAGCGCTGCGTCGTCGGCCGGGCTTGGCATTTCGAAGACGTAGGTGGCGACGCCTGCCCCCCGCAGCGCGTGCCAAAAGGGCGCGGGGAAGTCGGCGGCAGATACGCGAGCCTCGAACGCGTATCCAGAGGACGATCGAACGACGAGGAGCGCCTCTTTCGGCGTCGTTCGCCCACTCGCGAGGACGAGGACCTTCGCCGGCCCCGATGCGCGGGCCTGAATGAAGCCTGGATAGATGAAAAGCGCGGCGTCCCCCACGGCGTCGTCCTTCCGAGTGGCGAGGCGACCTAGCCAGTCAAGGTCGGGTCAAGACGAGCGCGCTCTGTGGCGGGAGCGGCGGGCTGACGACGAGCGTTCCCCCTGCCCCGACGGTGAACGTGCGGTCCGAGCCCAAACGATCGACGAGCTGCGTCCCCTCTTCTGCGTTGACCTTCATGGGCGTCCCCTGAAACACCGGGGCGCTCGCCTTCTTCTGATTGGCATTCAAAATCACGAGGGCGTAGTCGTTGCCGGCGTCGCCGCCGGCTCGCTCGAACGCAAATACGCCCGCGTCGTCTTCGTCGTTCGTGCGATCGCTCGACCAGACGACGGTGACGGCCCCCTTCCGAATGGCATTGGACGATCTTCTGATCGCCGCGAGCTTCTGGATGTACGTGAACGTCGGGCCATCCGTGGGGAAGCCCGTCGGCCAGAGATCTTCTCGATTCGAGGGATCGTTTCCGCCCGAGAACTCTTGCTCCGTCCCGTAGTAGAGACACGGGATCCCCTGCGCGGTGAAGATGAACGTCAGCGCGTTGCGAAGACCGGCTTCGTCCCCGTTGAAGAGGAAGCGCGGGACGTCGTGGTTGTCGATGAAGTTGATCGGCACATCCATCGGAGGGACGCCGATGCCGAGCTCGGGCGCGGTCGTCCCGAAGTCGTTCTTGCGCTGCGACCAGAGATCTTCGATGCGCTTCGTCGACAAACCGCTCTGGAAGACGTCGCGGATCGCCTGGAAGTACTGCGGAAAGTAGAACACGCTGTCGAGCTGATCGCCCGTCAGCGGGACGCCGTCGGTGACGCACTGGTTCTCGAGGGCGAGTTGATCGGGCGGCGGCGGATCGGTGAGCGTGTAGGCGCCTACCAGGTTGTCGCGGCCGTCGAAGGCCTCGCCGAACATGATGAAGTTGTTCTTTCCCCCAGCGTGCAGACGCTGGCGGAGCTTTTGCGCGAAGAACCGCCAGAACTCGCGCTCGACGTGCTTGACCGTGTCGATGCGGAAGCCGTCGATGTCGGTGAGCTCTACCCAGCGAGCATAGGAATCGACCATGGCCTCTTTGACGGGGACGCCGTCGCGAGGCCCACAGAGCTTGGTGTTGATGTCCTTCAGGCCGCCGGGAAAATCGCCGTGGATGAGCTGATCGGGATCGTCGAAGTTGACGGTGCGGCCCTTGCGATTGAACGCGCGCGGATCTTGGAAGACCTCGGGCATCGGCGGCATGTGGTTCGTCGCGGGGTCGTAGACGAAGATCACCGGCGCCGGCCCCGCCTCGCCCAGGGATGTCCGCGACTGGACGCCTCGAGGATCGAAGTCGGGATCGTATTCGTTGATGTGGGTGACTTCGCTCGAGCTGCCGTCGCCGGCGACCCGATCGTCGGGCTCGCCGTTCATGTTGATGTCGTAATAGAAGAGCTGCCCCATGTGATTCGTCACGATGTCGACGATCACCTTCATCTTCTTTGCGTGCGCCGCGAAGACGAGGCTGCGGAGCGCGGGCAGGTCGCCGAAGTGGGGATTGAGGGCCGTCAGGTCCTGCATCCAGTAGCCGTGATAGGCGTCGAACCCGGCGTCAGTGTCGACGTTCTTGACGATCGGGGAGATCCAAATCGTCGTGACGCCGAGGTCTTGCAGATAGTCGAGGTGGTCCTCGAGGCCCTTCCAGTCGCCGCCGTGATAGCGGCCCATCGCCGTGCGGTCGACGCGATCGTCGTTGCCCTGATCGCCGTCGGCGAAGCGATCGACGAGGACCTGATAGATGACCTCGTCGCGCCAGTCGACGACCTGGCTCGACATGAGGATGTCACCCTCTTGTCCCTCTTCGTAGGACATGCAGCCGCCGGCCTGGAGCGTCGCGGCGAGCGCGCCGAGAGCGACGAACGCGAGGACGCTCGCGCGGAGGCTCTGCTTCATGCGGCGTCCGTCGGGCTTCCGACGCGACTGCTTGTTTCGGTCAGTTGCCATAGGAAGAAGAGTTGAACCACCACTCCGCGCCGAACCCGATGAAGTGCTCGACGCTCCGCGTGGCGAAGGGGTGGTCCTGAGGATAGAGCGCGCGGGCGCCCGCGTCGCGGAAGGCGACGTCGTAGATCAGGCGAATCTGCGGTCGGGTGAAATTGCCCCGGCCAGCCGGCGTCACGAACGGGACGATGCCGATGCGCCAGACGCTGCCGATGGCGGGTCCCACCGGCGCGGCGGTGGGATCGTCGGCGTTCGGGGCGAGGACGCCGCGCTGTGCGAGCTCGAACGAGCCCTCGAGGCTGGCGCCGAGGAGATTTCCGAACCAAAACGTCGGTCGCAGAACGACGGCGCCCTCGTCGACGTCTTCGTAGTCGAGGGGCTCGCTCGCGTCGCGGAACGACCGGAAGTAGGCGCCCACCATGGTGCCGAAGAAGTCGTATTCGGCGTTGCCACCTGCAGCGACGAGGATCTCGCGCGCGCCGTCCGTGGTCTTGTCGAGCGAGAGATGTCCGGGCGTCGCGAACTGACCGTACGCGGCGAGACCGCTCGCGTAGCGCACGAAGAGGCTGACGTAGGTCGAGCGCTCGCCGGTGTAGGCCGACACCTCTCCGCCGACGACGAAGCCGCCGTCGCTCGGGAGGTTCTCGGTCGTGCCGGGCTTCGTCTCGCGCTCGCCGTCGGGCAGCACGTGGCCTTCTCCGTAGAGGACGCCCTTGATCCCGGACTTCGTCGTCGCGCGAGGGCCGAAGCGCTGATCGTGCTCGATACGCAGAGAGCCGATGAGCTTCTGTCGATCGAGCAGCTCTACGGGGACCGCGCCAAACCCATCGAGCGGGGCGGGACGAAGCACCTTCTGATTGAAGAATGCGCTGTTCGGTTGGGTCGCGCCGACCGCGAGACGCGCGCTCGTCCCGGCCTCGTGCTTGTAACCGACGCCCGCGCCGAGGAGGTTCAGGTTGTCGAGTGGCCAATAGTCGAGGACGTAGATGTCGTCGCCGCGGACCATGCGCGAGCCCGCCCACGCAGAGAGGCCGGGGACGCCGAGATCACGGCCCTCGAGGTAGAGGTTCCGCACAGCGAGCGCGACGTCGAAGTCGCCGCTGTAGTGGAAGACGGGAGAGGCGATCGCGAGGGTGAACACGACGTCTGTGTGCGTGCCCGTCGCCTCCCAGTCGTCCTCGCGGCGAAGCTCGATCTCGGCGTAGTTGTCCTCGTCGAGGCGCGAGCCGTGCTCGACGATGTCGGCGTCGGTGGCGCGGTCTCCCTCTCCGTTCGCAGCGGCAACGACGCGTCCGTACGAACCGAACTCGAACGAGCCTTGGTGAGGCTTGTCTGCCGGAGGCTTGGCCGGAGCTGCATCCTTCGTGGCGCCGGCGGCGGCCGTCGCGTCGGTCTTCGCTGCCTTTGGAGGCGTCGGCTCGGGTGGCTTCGGTGCGAGAGGCGCGTCCTTCGGAGGCGCGGCGACCGGCGCATCCGTGGGCGCGTCCTTCGGAGGCGCGTCGCTCGGAGCATCCGTCGCGCCGCCGGTCCCGGCGTCCGGTGTGCCCCCCGCGGTGCCGTCCTGCGCGAAGGCCGGCAGCGCCGCGAAGAGGCAAGATGCGGCGACTGCGACGGAGGCCGTCCTTGCACCGAAGTCGAGACGAAGAAGACCGCGGAGTCGTGTCACGCGAGGCGACCGTATCATGGGTTCGGCGGCGGCTCGGTGTGCTTGAGCGCCTCGAAACGCCGCTTTCGGGCGGGCGTCGAGGCCTCCCAGCCGCGAGACGTCTTGGTCGCCGTGTCGACGTCGGAGCGCGCGAGCGCCGCATCGAAGGCGAGCTCTGCCGCCCAAGGATCGCCACGCTCGACGGCCGCGGCGAGCGTCGCTGCGTCGGGCGCCGCGCCATCACCGAGGACGCCGCGCGCCGCGGTCGCGAGCGTCCAGCTCGACGCGCCCTCGTCGAAGGCCGCGAGGACCTCGTCGCGGACGACGTCGGGTTTGCCGTCCTCGTAGCCTTGCACGGCGCGAACGAGGTGCTTCGCCTCGACGTCGGTCGAGTCCTCTGCGAGCTTCGTCGCCCGCGCGAGATCGCCGCGGCCGAGCGCGAGCGTGACGCCGAGCCGAGCCGCCGCGCCGAGCTCGGGGCGCATTCGAAGCGCGGTGTCGACAGCGTGAGATGCGCCCTCTCGGTCCCCGGCCGATAGGGCGAGCCGCCCGCAAAGCAGCGCGACGAGCGGCGTGTCGACGTCGTCGAGCGCCACGTCGAGACCTGCGGACTCCGTCTCTTTGCCCACGGTGAGTGCCTGCGCGATGGCGCGGACGGAGCGCGGCAGATCCGTCGCGGCGAATGGATCGACATACGCCGGAGCGCCGCGCTCGAGCTCCAGCCGCGTGAGCGCCGCCGCGAGCACCCTCGCCGCTGGACGGTCGACGGGAAGCTCGCCGAGCGCGGAGCGCGCCGCGGCGTGGTTCTCTGTGAGGAGGAACGCCCGCGCGCGACGCACGCGAGGCAGCGGCGCGTCGACCCAGAGCGCGCTGCTCTGGGCATAGGCGTCGGCGGCGTCCGCGTCGCACGCGAGATCGAGCGCAGCTCCGACCGCGAAGGCGTAGTAGGCATCCATCTCGACGCCGCGGCTCCGTTGCTCCGAAAGGAGCGAGGTCGCGAGCTTGTCGTTCTTCATCGCGACCGCCGACGAGAGCACCGCAAAGGCGACGAGGGTACCCCTCGCCCCGAGCGTGCGAACCTCGTCCATGTACGCGATGGCGTCGCCGACGGTCCCGTCTCCGTCGATCAGGTAGAGACCATTCGCATGGAGCCACGCCTCTGCGGCGCCGCGTCCCTTTGGATCGACCTTCCGGGCGTCCGCCGCAAGAGCACGTCCTCGCGCGAGATCGCCTGTCCGTAGCGCCGCGTATGCGCTCTCTGCGAGATCGTCGCCGCGTGCTCGATCGGACTCTCGATCGCGACGCACGGCGACCGCGACGCCGCCGCCTACCGCGAGCAATGCCGCGGCGACCCCGCCAAAGACGAGGGCGCGTCGCGACTTCTGTTTCTGCTTATCGAGCGCCACGAGCACAGAGAACTAGGCCTCTCACTCTTGCGGGCCTACGGCGGTTCGGGCAAAAGTACCAGGATGACCTCGCTACGACAGCTCCTTCCTTCCACCTTCCTCCTGTGTGCGTCCACCGTCGTTCTGTTCGCTTGTGGCGACAGCGGGGACGGCGCCGGCGGGGGCAACACCACGAGCAGCGACACCGACGCGAGCACCGGCTCCTCGGGCGTCTGCATCTTGCACAACTGCCGAGAGGACGCGCACTGCGAAGGCTGCGCCGACGGTCGGAACTTCTGCCACATCGACGCGGGCGAAGAGTACGGCCGCTGCGTCGCGTGCGGAGACGGCACGACGAACGGCTGTCCAGAGGGGCAAGAGTGCTCGAGCTACGGCGACTGCGTCCCGATCGGTCAGAGCTGCGAGACCGACTCCATGGGCACGCCGACCATCTCGTGCCAAAGCGCGGGTGACTGCGCCGCCTGTGATCCCGCGCACCAGGTCTGCGACACGAACACGCACAAGTGCGTCGCGTGCACCGACAACGACACGTCCGAGTGCCAGTCCACGGACATCTGCAAAGACGGGGCGTGCGCGCCGGCTTGCGCTTCGGACTGCCAGGCCGACAACGACTGCGGCAAGTGCGGCGGCGCCAAGGCCTGCAACAACCACAAGTGCTCGGAGTGCAGCACGACGTACGCGTGCGCGTCCGGTGAAGCCTGCGATCTCAAGACGGGCACCTGTCAGAAGATCTGCGGGAAAGTCGACGCGCCCGGCACGTGCTCGAGCGACACCGACTGCAGCGGCTGCGGCGCCATGCAGACCACCTGTCACCAGCCGCTGAACTCGAGCACCGGCACCTGCGGACCGACCGCGACCGGTTGCAGCGATCTCGGCAGCGGAGCGCTCGCGCTCCCGCCTCCGTACAATCAGATCACCAACACCTGCTCTTCCGACGACGACTGCGAGGCCTCGCAAGCGGGCATCCAGTACGACGTCGGCCAGGAGCTCATCGATCTCCTCGGGACGGACAACATCGGCGGCATCGTCGACATCGGTCACGCGACCGTCGAGTACCCGATGAATGCGTGCGCCTCGATCTCGCTTCAAGATACGAGCTGCGGCGTCTGCGTCCCCTGCCGCGAGGACAACGACTGCCAGGACATCGATCTCGATGGTCTCTCGGGCGATCTCTTCCCCGGCATCGGCGGCGCGGTGCTCGCGCTGGTGTTCGATCAGGTCTTCGGACCGAACGACCACAAGCTCTACATGTATTGCGAGAGCGTCGCGGCCGGCTATGGGGTCTGCGTGCCCTGCCCCGGGCTCATCAACGACTGCGCGCCTGGCGGCTCGACCGGCGGAAGCGGCAACTGCAACCACCCGCCGACGTCCGCGGGCGACGCGCTCGATCCGTCCTGCGGCACGTGCGAGAACACGATCTGCAGCTACGACTCGTACTGCTGCGACACGGAGTGGGATAGCCAGTGCGTCTCGGAGGCCGCGAGCGATTGCGGCGGCGGCGGCGGCGCGTGCCACGACGAATGCGATACGGGCGCGGCGATGGGCGACGAATGCGGCTCCTGCGCGGGCGACGTCTGCGCCGAGGATTCGTACTGCTGCAGCACGTCCTGGGACGCGACCTGCGTCGCCGAGGCCGTGGATTCCTGCGGTATCAGCTGCAACTGATCCGACTCGCTGAACCGATTTCCGGGGCACGGCGCCCCGATCGAACCGATTCATGAGCCGCACGCCCGCTCTCTCGCGTCCAGAGGGCGGGCGTTCTCTTTGGCGCGGCCGTTCGCCTTGCCCTTTCCATTGGAGAGAGAGACCCTGCCCCTCGCGAAACCAAGGAGAAGACCGATGCTTCGATTCAAGATTCAGTCGGCGAGCCGCGTGAGCGCTCTCGCTGCCTTGCTGTTCGGCGCCGCACTCATCGGATGCGGTGGCAGTCACGAGCCGGTGCAAGACGTCGTCGCGCCCGTAGACACCTCGCCCCCCGTCGTCACCGCCGACCCCGTCGCCAGCGTCGCGCCGCCTCCGGAGCTGCCTCCGGTCGAGCTCAAAGAGGGCACGCCGGCTCCCGCGCCGGAGAAGATTCCGACCGTGGCCATCAAGGCCCCCATCGCGAACCAGGTCATCGCCGCCGACAAGGCGGGCGACTTCGACGTGAAGCTCGACGTGAAGAACTGGGAGGGCAGCGACGGCCGCCACGTCCACCTGATCCTGGACGGCAAGCCGTACAAGCGCATCGACGACTTCAAGGCCCCCATCAAGATGAAGGATCTCGACCCGGCGATCGCAGAGGGACAGCACGTCCTCGTCGCTTTCCCGAGCCGCCACACGCACGAGTCGATCAAGCCCGTGGGCAAGGCGTCGCCCCTCGCAGTCGTGACGTTCTGGGTTGGCAAGAAGGGCACCGCCACCTGGAAGACGACGGATCCGACGCTCGTCTACAGCCGCCCGAAGGGCGCGAACGACGGCCCTCCGCCGGTCGACGGACTGCTCGTGGATTTCTATCTCGCGAACGCAGAGCTCGGCGACGGAAAGTTCTCCGTCGAGGCAACGCTCACCGGCCCTGGCGCCGAGTCGGGCGTGAAGACGACGATCAAGGACTGGAAGCCCTGGCGCATCAAGAACGCGCGCGACGGGAAATACACGCTGCGTCTCGCGCTCATGGACAAGGACGGCAAGGCCGTTCCGGGCGCGTGGAACGACTCGACGCACGACTTCAGCGTCGACTCGAAGGCCGCGCCTCCGACCGCCACGCCGATGGCACCGGCAGCGTCCGCCGCTCCCGCGGCGTCTGCTGCGCCCACCGCGAAGCATTGAGCCGCGAAGAGAAGCGCCGCCTCCCCGTCGTGGGACCGCTCGAGCCGCACGGCATCACCGTCGCGGCCGAGCGGGGGGCGCTTCCTTCTTTGAAGAATGGCCCGCGAGAGCAGCGCGTCCCAGCGACGGCCGCTCTCGCGCGCGCCTGGCTCGTCGACACCGCCGAACGATTGGCGCAAGAGACGCCGCCCGCGCGACCGATCGCGTGCGCCGAGGGTTGCGCGTTCTGCTGCCACCTGAAGGTCATCGCCTCTCCGGTAGAGGTGCTCGCGCTGGCGGCGCATCTCCGCCGCAAGCTCGAGCCCGCCGCGCTCGAGTCGCTGCGTTCGCGCGTCGCTGCCGCCGATGAAGAGCTTCGCGGCAAGACGACCGAAGAGCGCGCCGCGATGAAGACGCCGTGTCCTCTGCTCGAGGATCATCGCTGCGTCGGATACGAAGCGCGTCCGCTCCACTGCATGGGGGCGTGCTCGCTCGACGCGCGTGCATGCGAGCGGGCGTTCGACCAGCCGGAAGAGGACGTCCCCGTCCCGCTCTGGTTGCCTCAGGCGAATGCAGCAGACGCGATTTCGGCCGGAGTCAGCCGCGCGACAGCCGGCGCGCGACTCGACGGGACGATGCTCGAGCTCGTCGCGGGCGTGAAGATCGCGCTCGCCGACGCTGACGCAGAGGATCGCTGGCGCAAGGGCGAGCCGATCTTCCGAGATGCCTACGACGCAGAGCTCGCCGCGATGATCGCCGCAGCCGTCGCAAAAGCCTGACGCTCGCGAAATCGCCCCCCAGCATGGGGATGGTTTCTTGGCCCTCGCATGCTCGATTGGGGATACCCGACGGCGTGAGGACCGCGGAACGCTCGCCGTCGATTGGAAACCTCGCGCGCGCGGCGATCGCGGCGTCTGCGTTCGGTGTCGCGTCATGCTCGGCCGGAGACGTGCGTTCGAGCGACCACCTCGCGTCGGTGGTCTCGGCCGCAGAGAGCGCGATCGCGTCGCCGCCGGTCGACGACGACGCCCTGAAGAAGGTCGTCTACGAAGACCCGCCGGCGCCGCCGTGGGCGCCGACCGACCGCGCGTTCCACTATCCCCTCCCCGAGGATTTCGGGATCCGCGCCGACAGCGGTGGCGATGGACACTTTCTCGCGCCGCGATCGCACGGCAAGCACAACGGCATCGACTTCCTCGCCGCGGTCGGCACGCCGGTGTTCGCCGCTTGCGACGGCAAGGCAAAGAGCGACGTGCGCGGCGGCTACGGAAACGTCGTGCAGCTCGTCTGCAAGCTGCCGAAGGAGCTCGGCGGCGACGAAGGCCTGCATGCATCGTTCTTCTATGCGCACCTCTCGCGGCAAGACGTCCCGAAGAAGAAGTGGACGCAGGTGAAGGCGGGCACGACGCTCGGCGCCGTCGGCAAGACTGGAAACGCGAAGGGTCCGAGGGTCACGTCGCACTTGCACCTCGAGGTCATCATCCGAGGCAGCGAGAAGGAAGCGCTCGAGGAGCGCCACGCCGGCGTCGTCCCGAAGGCGAACGCCGCCGCGGATCGCTTCTTCGAAATCCTCGCGGACACGTGCCTCGAGCCGGCGAAGCTCGAAGCCAAAGACCACAAGCTGCGCCGCGAACGACGCGCCGATCCGTACGTTCTCCTCATGTGTGCGTCGAAGCCGAAGCCCGACCTGACGCGGCCCGAAGATCGCCACCTGGCCGTCGCGCAAGTGAAGTGGAGCTCGCACTACCAGGCGCGCGGCTTCGACGTCGATCGCGGCCCCCAGTGACCCTGAAGGTCTGCGGGCGCCCGGTAGCCTGACCGCGCGACGTGGACTAGGATCGCGGCATGAAGCCGGCGGCGAAGAAGGGCGACCAGGTCCTCGGGAGCGACACGCACCTCGTGCAGGGCGTACCGACGCCCGTCCCGTTCAAAGGCAAGCTCGACAGCGAGCTCAGCCCCGACGTCGAGTTCGACGACCAAGCCGCCGCGACCCACGACTCCGTCGCCAAGAACGATCCGCCGCACGTCCCGCCGCCGGGAAAGACCTTCGACAAGCCGCCGAAGAACAGTGGCACCGTCGTCATCCCGAGCCGCACCGTCTTCGTGAACGACAAGCACGCCGCGCGCGCCGGCGACGTCGTGAAGACGTGTAGCGATCCGGAAGACCTCCCGACGGCGGTCATCATCGTCGCCGACGGGACCGTCCTCATCGGCGAGTGAGCGAGCAGCCGGGAGCGAGCAGGGACGATCCCGACCGGGACGATCCCGACCGAGGGTAGTTGGGGACGATCCCGACCGAGGGTAGTTGAAGCCGGGACGATCCCGACCGGGACGATCCCGACCGAGGGTAGTTGAAGCCGGGACGATCCCCACCGAGGGTAGTTGAAGCCGGCTCCCGCCTCGGGGACGATCCCGACCGAGGGTAGTTGAAGCCGGCTCCGGACGATCCCGACCGAGGGTAGTTGAAGCCGGCTCCCGCCTCGCGGCCCGGCCACGACGGCACGACACGTGCGCATGAAGCGCGGCGCAGCTCACACGCCGC
>Ga0164241_10001331_pt1 | contig 31364 bp, 33 predicted proteins | sample OricomyardsoilBY_FD_108780 | JGI IMG/M metagenome (GOLD analysis project Ga0164241, IMG submission 108780) | Backyard soil microbial communities from Emeryville, California, USA - Original compost - Back yard soil (BY) | ecosystem: Environmental > Terrestrial > Soil > Unclassified | place: USA... | reverse complement strand
GCGTGGCCCGCGCCGATGACGACCGTCGTCGTGCGCTCAGACAACGTCGACGGTCACGTCCGTGGGGTTGGTCAGCGCGTCGAACACGGCCGAACGCTTCTGTGACTGCGCCACCAGCGCCTCGATGTCCTCTTTGGACGCGTCGGCGTCGATGTGGAACGTCACCTTGATGCCGTTGAAGCCGTTGCGCACGTCGCTGTCGGCGCCGAGGATCCCGCGGATGTCGTGCGCGCCCTCGAGGACCGCCTCCACCGAGCGCAGCTGGATGCCACGGTTCTGCGCGACGGACGCGACGCCCGCCGTGAGGCAACTGCCGAGACCGACGAGCAGGTACTCGATCGGGGTGATGCCGTGGTCCTCGGCCGCGAACACCTCCGGGTGGTCAGCGGTGAACGCCGCCTCCGCCTTGTGGGTTTGTTCCGCGCCGAGGCCGAAGAAGTTCTTCACCGTCGACGTGGTGTGCACGCCGTTTTCCCACCGCGTGGACGACCGCCAGGTGAACTGGGCGGCCTCGGGCGCACCCTTCAGCACCTCACGGGCCTCGAGCAACGCCTGGACGTTCACACCGTTGTCGATGCTGTCGATCGCAGTCATATTCGGCAACGTACACCCCCGCTGACCTGCGTCTCAGAGTCCGAGACGCCGTATTGCAGCGGTCGCGGACGGTAGGGGAATAGCTATGATGCGGCCATGGTGCCCGCGTCGACGCTCGCGGCCGGTTCGGTCGGCAGTGTGGAGACGCGATATCTCGACCTGCCGGCGCCGGTGCCGCTCGATTGTGGACGCGAGCTGGCGCCGGTCCGCGTCGCGTACGAGACCTACGGAACCCTCTCTCCCGCGCGCGACAACGTGATCCTGGTGTGCCACGCGCTCAGCGGCGACGCCCACGCGGCCGGCTTCGCGACGGCGCGGCCCGAGGAGAGCACCCGCGACGGGTTCGGCGCCGAGGACCGCGACGGCCAGGCGGGCAAGGCACTCGGCTGGTGGGACGGGATGATCGGCCCGGGCAAGGCGTTCGACACCGATCGCTTCTTCGTCGTCTCCACGAATCTGCTCGGCGGCTGCCGCGGCACGACCGGCCCGTCGTCGACCGACCCCGCGACCGGCAAGCCGTACGGACCGGACTTCCCGGTGCTCACGGTCGCGGACATGGTGCGTACCGAGCGCGCGTTCCTCGACGTGCTGGGCATCGAGCGGCTCGCGGCGGTGGCCGGCGGCTCGCTCGGCGGGATGCAGGCGCTGGAGTGGGCGATCCGCTACCCCGATCAGGTGGACTCGATCGTGGTCATCGCCAGCACCCATGCGTTGCACCCGCAAGGCATGGCGTGGAACGCGATCGCGCGCGAGTCCATCATGCGCGACCCCGACTGGCAGGGAGGGCGCTACTACGGCACGGGCCGCGCTCCCGACGCCGGCATGGGCGTGGCCCGGATGGTCGGGCACGTCACCTACCTGTCCGCGCCCGCGCTGGACACGAAGTTCGGCCGCAGACTGCAGTTCGCCGACGACATCCGGTACACCATCACCGAACCCGAGTTCGAGGTGGAGAACTACCTGCGCCACCAGGCCGACTCGTTCGTCAAGCGCTTCGACGCCAACACCTACCTCACGATGTCGCGGGCGCTGACCTACTTCGACCTCGCGCGACAGTACGGCGCCGGGTCACTTACGGGTGCTCTCGACAGTGTCACGGCGCGGACGCTGCTGATCACGTTCAGCTCCGACTGGCTGTACCCGCCCTCGGCGTCCGAGGACATCGACGGCGCGTTGCGCGCCTCGGGCAAGCCGGTCGAGATGCACCTCATCGACGCGCCGTACGGGCACGACTGCTTCCTGCTGGAAGAAGAACGACAGACGCCGATCGTCCGCCGCTTCCTCGGCGGGTGACGGTGTGCAAGTGACGTCAGGGAAGAGGTTTCTGTGACCGACCAACCCCGTGTCGAACCGGAGCACGAGTTCGGGTTCGAAACCCGGCAGCTGCACGCCGGGCAGCGGCCGGATCCGAACACGGGCGCACGCGCGGTGCCGATCTTCCAGACGACCAGCTACGTGTTCGAGGACCCCGAGTCCGCGGCCGCCTACTTCAACCTGCAGGAGTACGGGAACACCTACACGCGCATCATGAACCCGACGGTCGCGGTGCTCGAGGAGCGCGTCGCGAACCTGGAGGGCGCGGCGGGCGCGGTGGCGTTCGCCAGCGGCATCGCCGCGCAGGCCGCCGCGCTGTTCACCATGTTGCAGCCGGGCGACCACGTCGTGTCGTCGTCGGCGCTCTACGGCGGCACGGTGAACCAGCTCAAACACATGCTGCGCAAGATGAACATCGAACTGACCTGGGTCGACCCCGACGACCTCGGCGCGTGGAAGCAGGCGGTGCGGGCGGCGACGAAGGCGTTCTTCGCCGAGACCATCGGCAACCCCGGCGGCAACGTGCTCGACATCGAGGCGGTGGCGGGCATCGCCCACGAACACGACCTGCCACTGATCGTCGACAACACGTTCGCCACCCCGTACCTGTGCCGCCCGATCGAGTGGGGCGCCGACATCGTGGTGCACTCGGCGACCAAGTTCATCGGCGGTCACGGCACGAGCATCGGCGGCGTGGTCACCGAGGCCGGGACGTTCAACTGGTCCAACGGGCGCTTCCCCGTCGTCGCCGAACCGTCCCCGGCCTACCACGGCCTGCAGTTCCACGAGACGTTCGGCACCTACGGCTACCTGATGAAGCTGCGCGCCGAGACCCTGCGCGACCTCGGCGCCGCGCTCTCGCCGTTCAACGCCTTCCTTTTCCTGCAGGGACTGGAAACGCTGTCGCTGCGAATGGACCGCCACGTCGCGAACGCGCGGCGGGTCGCCAAGTTCCTCGAATCGCACGAGCTGGCGTCGCGGGTGACCTACCCCGGCCTGCCGGGCAGCCCGTACCGGCCGCTGGTCGAGAAGTACCTGCCGGGCGGCGCGGGCGCGGTGTTCTCGTTCGACGTCGCGGGCGGCCGGGCCGGCGGGCAGGCGCTGATCCGCGGCGTGTCGCTCTGGTCGCACCTGGCGAACGTCGGCGATGCGAAGAGCCTGATCATCCACCCGGCCAGCACCACGCATCGCCAGCTGTCCGATGAGGAGCTGCAGGCGGCCGGCGTCGGACCGGGGACGGTACGGCTCTCGGTCGGCACCGAGTCGGTCGAGGACCTGTTGTGGGACCTCGAGCAGGGCTTCGCGCTCGTCAGGGACACAGTGGACAGAGAGGTCGCGAGCGCATGACCGTGCCGGAGCGCTACCAGGACCCGCTCGAGATCCAGCGCGTGCTCAACTCCGCGCGGACGATCGCGATCGTTGGCCTGTCGAACAACGAGCTGCGGGCGAGCTACTTCGTGGGCTACTACCTGCGACGCCACGGCTACCGCGTGATCCCCGTGAACCCCCGAGCGACGGAGATCCTCGGCGAGACCAGCCACGCCGCGCTGACCGACGTGCCGGAACGGGTGGACATCGTCAACGTCTTCCGCGCCCCCGACGCGTTGCCCGAGATCGCCCGGCAGGCCGTGCAGATCGGGGCGGGCGCCCTGTGGTGCCAGTTCGGGGTGATCAACGCCGAGGGCGGCCAGATCGCGGAGAATGGCGGCCTGACGGTGGTCATGGACCGCTGCATCAAGGTCGAGCACGCCCGCTACGTCGGCCGCATGCACTGGCTCGGCTTCAACACCCAGCGCATCACCTCGGTGCGCGCCGGACTGCAGTAACCGCGCGTGCACGGTGAGCGGCTGAACGACGGCCTGTCGGCGGTCGCAGTCGGCGACGGGCCACCGCTGGTGGTCCTGCCCGGTCTGGGCCGCGGCGCCGACCTGTCGGAGCGGGTGCCCCGCCTTGCCGTCGGGCCGAACGCGGCGGTCGCCCGCGGGCTGGGACGCACCGTGCACCTGATCAACCGGCCGGTGAACCCGCCCCCGGGCATGACCATCGCGGAGCTGGCCGAGTGGTACGCGACCGCACTGCGCGACCGGTTCCCGGAGCCGGCGGACGTCATGGGCTCCTCGGCGGGCGGGGTCACCGCGCTGCAGCTGGCGCTGGACCATCCGGGAGTCGTGGGGCGTCTCGTGCTGTGCGGCGCCGCGAGCCGGGTCGGCGAGCAGGGCATGCGCGGGCTCGTGGAAGTGATGGAGCTGGAACGGCAGGGACGGTCGGCCGCGCGGCTGGGCAGCAGCCTGGTCGCGGACGGACCGCTGCGGTTGCTGATGTGGGCGGCGATGGCGATCGCGCCCAAGCGGCCGTCGGCGCCGGGCGAGGCCGCGCTCGTGGCCGCGGCGCGGACCTGGGACGTGACCGGCCGGCTCGGCGAACTTCGCGCGCCCGTTCTGCTCGTGAGCGGTAGCCGGGACCGGCTGGTGCCGCCCGAGCTGGTGCGCGCGACCGCGGCCGCCATCCCGGACGCGCACCTGGTCATGCTGTCCGGCCGCGGTCACCTCAGCGCGTCCTTCGACCGGCGGGCGACCCGCGAGATCAGGACCTTCCTCGCCCGTCCCACCTTGCCCGCATGATCGATGTCGTGGCACGGTGACCTGTGGCCGAGATCGAGATCGTCGCGGCGACCGAGGTGGATGCCGGGGAGATCCTCACCGTCCAGCGCGCCGCCTACGTGTCCGAGGCGCAGCTGTACGGCACCCCCACCTTCTCCGCGCTGACCGAGACGCTCGACTCGGTACGCGCGGCGATCGAGACGGGCCTCGTTCTGGTGGCCAGGCTCGGCCCGCGCATCGTCGGCGCCGTGCGGGGAATCTGCGACGGCCGGTACTGTGAGGTCACCCGGCTCGTCGTGGCGCCCGACATGCAGCAGCGCGGCATCGGCGCCGCACTCATCGACGCCGTGGAGCGAGCCGCACCCGCCGAGGTGCGCCGGTTCCATCTCCACACCGGAGATCGCAGCGCGGCGAACCTACGGCTCTACCGCAAAGCCGGGTACACCATCTCCCACTCGCGCCAGGTCTCGCCGTCCCTGTCGCTGGTGTACCTGGAGAAACCGGTTCAGGCCTGAGCGAAGCGCGCCTCCCTGATCCTGTCAAGCATCGTGTCGAAGTCGCCGAAGCGCTCGGACATCTCCTTGAGATGGACGAACAGCTCCAGGTACTTGTCCAAATCTTCGGGGTGGTCCCGGCTGACCGTCGCACGTTCGGCGTTCTCGAGATAGAGCACGTCGGGGGCGTTGGCGAACTGCAGGATCGTGAACGAGGCGCCGAGCCCGCGATGGGCGCCGGCCGCGAACGGCAGGATGTAGAGGTTGACGTCGGGCTCGCTCGCCCGCCTGCGCAGCAGGGCGAGCTGCTCGATCATGATGTCCTCGCTGCCCACGACCCGGCTCACCGCGGCTTCGCCGATGACGAAGTGGAGCTCGGGGTGTGCGTCGCGATCGAGAATGGCCTGGCGCTCGGAGCGTGCGGCGAGCTTGCGAGCCGTGTCGTCCTCGGAGTTGCCCAGGCCCAGCAACAGCTGCCTGGCGTAGTCGGGAGTCTGGAGCAGACCGGGGATGACGGTCGGCTCGTGCTTGTAGATCGCGGTGGCCGCCGCCTCGCTGCCGAACAGCTCCATGGCCGGCGACGAGTAGACGTCGCTGTACTCCTTGAACCCCTTGAGCACCCGGGACTCGATGGCCAGGGTCGCGAGCTCCTCGACATGCTCCTGGTCGGTCACGCCGTAGAGCGACAGCATCGCTCGCACGTCCGTGGGCGTCACGGGCACCGTGCCCTGCTCGATCCGGACGATCTTGCTGGGACTCCAGCTGAGCTTCTTCGCCACCATATGCTGAGTCAGCCCCGACACCTTGCGCGCGTCACGCAGCGCGAACCGCAGTCGCCGTCGCTTGACCTCGACGGTCTCCGCCGGCTCCAGTGCCTGCTCGGGCACGGCTACCACCTTCCTTCGGGGCTATCTAGCTCGAAGCTATCTTACTGGACGCTGTCTCGCCTAGAGGCATCTCGCTTCGAGACGTATCGCTTCGAGCCACCGGTCGCTATGCTTGATGTACGTAGGCTATCTCGTTTCGCGCAAGATAGCTCCATGCACGAGGTCTCGAGGTCATAAGCATGGCGATAACTGGTCGAAGGACGAACGTGCTGGTGGCCATGCATCGAGACCGGTTATCGCGCAGAACCTAGCCAGTCCAGGAGGCGGCGGTGAGCAGGCCGAAGAAGGGCGGCGGCAGGTCCGGCCGTTCGGCCGGGCCGCCGCAGCGACCGCTGCGATTTCTCGAGTTCCTGGACCGGGTCCTGGCGAGTGCGGCCAAGACCCGTCGCATGATCGGGCTCTTCACGGCACTCACCATCGCGGCGGCCATCCTCATCGCCGCCATCGGCGTGATGCTGTACCTCGTACACGCGCATTGGATCGCCACCGCGCTCATCTCGTCGGCCACCGCGGCCGTGAGCGGCGCGATCGGCCTCCGGATCAGCGGGCGGCGCAAGAACTCGTCCGACGAGCCGGACGACACCGACGACTAGAGGCGCCTGCGCGCGCTCCGCCGGACCCGGTCCACCACAACGGGGTACACCAGGCCGAGCGGGCAGGCCACGGCGGCCGCGACCACCAGCTGCAGCTCGATGTCGGTCACGAGCACGGCGACGAATCCCAGCCCGGCGGCGAGCACGCCGACAACCAGCGCGTACATCCAGAGAGGCACGAGCGCCGCCCACACGGACCTGCCTCGGCGGTCCTCGACGGGACTTGTCGTCATCGCAACCCCTCGGTTCGGGCGACCCTGATCCGGCGGCACATTCGGCGACTGAGGAGAACAATCTGTTGGTCGCCTGACAGTGAATACGTGTTACCCGGCTCGCCGGATCAACGATTACTGTAGGAGCTGGTGGAAGCGCCTGATCAACAGGAGGCCGTAGATGGCAACACTGGGGGCGAACGAGGCGCAGCGCTGGCGCAAGAGCAGCTTCAGCTACAACGACGACTGCGTCGAATGCCACTACGACGCCGCGCACGTGCGGATACGCGACAGCAAGAACCTCCAAGGCACGGCCTTATCCGTCTCCCGGGCCGGCTGGGCGGCTTTCCTGACCGCTATCGACGAATAATCCCGATCAGGCCAGCGCCTGGCGTGCGGTGGTGAGGTCCGCGACGAGACCGCCGTAGGCCTCGTCGCGGACCGGGGCTCGCAGGACCGCGGAGGGGTGCACGGTCGCGGTCACCCTGGCGGGCGAGTCGGGCAGGTTCATGATCTCGCCGCGGTGCTGTGTCAGGCGGAACGACGTGCCCAGCAATGACTTGGCCGCGACCGCACCCAGGCACACCACCAGCTCCGGTTCCACTTGGGACAGTTCGCCGAGCAGCCACGGCCGGCACGCCATCACCTCGGTCCGGCCGGGCTGCTGGTGGATCCGGCGCTTGCCGCGCTCGGTGAACTTGAAATGCTTCACCGCGTTCGTCTCGTACACAGTGGACCGGTCGATGCCGGCGTCGGCCAGCGCGCGGTCCAGCAGCCGGCCGGCCGGGCCGACGAAGGGCTCCCCCGCGCGGTCCTCCTGGTCGCCCGGCTGCTCGCCGACCAGCATCAAGCTCGCACCGGCCGGGCCGCTCCCGAAGACCGTCTGGGTCGTGTCGCGGTACAGCTCGCAGTTGCGGCAGTCGCGGGCCGCGTCGCGCAGCTTCGGCAGGCTCAGATCGCGGACCTCGGCGGCTGCATCGCACTCACCGATTGGCGAGCGCCGGATCGACGACCCCCGCGCGGCGGTAGCAGTGCATGGTCTCCGCGGCGACGTGCTTCCACGAGTAGCGCGCCCAGGCGCGGTCCCGCCCGGCCCCGCCCTGCTGCTCGCACAGCGACTTGTGGTTCAACATCCGCAGGAGGGCGGCCGCGAGCTCGCGCGGCTTGCGCGGCGTGACGTGGGTGCCCGTGACTTTGTCGACCACCGTGTCGGTCAACCCGCCGAGCCGGTTGGCGACCACCGCGACGCCACAGGCCATCGCCTCCAGCGCGGGTGTGCCGAACATGGACTCCCAGGGGCTGCACACCAGCAGATCGGCCGAGCGCAGCAGCGCGGGCAGCTCCGCGCGGTCGATCGGACCCGTGAAGCGCACCCGGTTCACGACGTCTAGCGACCGCGCGTAGTCACGGATCTCGCGTGCGTGCGCACCGCGGTGCGGCCCGCCCACGAGCACCAGCTCGGTGTCCGGCAGGGCCCGCAGCGCGGCGATCGGGGTGCCGAACCCCGAGTTCGGCACGATGTCGCCGACCGCGATGAGCCGGTTCGGCAGCCCCCGCTGCTCCGGCGGGCCGTCGGGGGTGAAGTGATCGATGTCCACGCCGTAGGGGACGACGGCGATCTTGTCCCGCGACACACCGCCGTTCACCAGCTTGCGCACCTGCGCGGAGAAGCCGGCGACGACGCGGTCGGCCGCGTGCGCGGCCGCCAGGTCCACCGCCGTGTCGTAGTCGCGGCCGGCGGCGGGGTCGTCCGCGGCGGCGTGCATGCTGTACACGAAGGGCACGTCCAGCCGGCGGCTCGCGGCAGCTGCCGCCTGCCAGACCGAGGCGGAGTGCGCGTGCACGACCTCCGGCGGGCTCGCACGCAGGGCGTCGAAAAGGGCACTGTGGAGCCGGCCCTTCAGCCGGACCACGCGGAACCCGCGCCGGCTGACCTCCTCGGCCGAGGCGCGGTTGTCCGTGGGTCTGGCGAACACGGTGACTTCGTGGCCGGCGGCGACCAGGGCCTCGGCCAGCGCCATCAGGTAGGGGGTGCGCAGGACCGCATCGCTTTCCTGCAGGTGGGCTTGTTCGGCAACCAACGCGATCTTCGTCATGTGGTGACAACCTCGGGTCTGGAACGGACCCGGGACAGGCGCGTGCACGGCCGACAAGCCGGCGGCACCCGATCCCATTCCGTTCCGCTTGATGAACGGCGATCGCGCCGACTGTTTGACGCTGCCATTTGTTGTACCCGCTGCTGCCCGATTTAACCCTCCGACTCACCCGTTCGGTCTACCGTCAACTGCCGAACCGCATGCTCAGGCGCGGATCTTCGTCCGCCAGAAGTCGAAGAACCCGCGCTGCGCGGGCCCGATCTGCGCCACGTAGACCTCGTCGAACCCGGCATCCTCGTACGCCTTCAGCGTCTCCTGGTACGGCTCCGGGTCCGGGCCGGTCGGCAGCGTGCCCGCCATCGACTCCCGCGTGACCAGCTCGCTGGCCTGCTCGAAGTGGCGGGGCTGCGCGAGCACCTGTGCGAGCTCGCCGGGCAGCTGGGCGTTCGGCCAGAGGCGGTGGGCGGTCGCGAGGCCGTCCTCGGCGGTGTCTGCATAGCAGACCTTGAACCCGCCCTGTGCCGGTTTCGTGCCGCCGCCCGCGGAGCGGAACGTGTCGACGAGACCGGCGTCGGGCATCGTGCAGACGAAGCCGTCGCCGATCCGGCCGGCCAGCTCGGTCGCCTTGGGCCCGAACCCCGAGATGTAGATGGGCACCGGCTCGTCGGGAAGCGTGTAGATGCGCGCGCCTTCGACCGTGTAGTGGCGGCCGCGGTGGTGGACCACGCCGACGCCGTGCAGCTCGCGGATCACCTCCACGGCCTCTTCCAGCATCTCCAGCCGGACGTCCGTGTTCGGCCACGGGTCGCCGAAGATGTGCTCGTTGAGCGCCTCGCCGGAGCCGACACCGAGGACGAACCGGCCCTCGTGCTGCACGGCGGCGGTGGCGGCGGCCTGCGCGATGATCGCGGGATGCGTGCGCACCGTCGGGCACGTCACCGCCGTGGTGATCGGCAGGTCGACGGCCTCGGACAGCGCGCCGATGACCGACCACACGAACGGGCTCTGGCCCTGCTCGTCGTTCCACGGATGGAAGTGGTCGGAGATCCACAACCGCTCGAACCCGGCGTCGGCGGCCATCTTCGCCTGCTTCACCAGCTCGCGCGGCCCGAACTCTTCACAGGACAGGAAGTAACCGGTGCTCACCATGCGGGGCGTTTACCCGGCGCGGACGGGTCGAACCACGCCGGGTTGGGGGCCGCGGGCGCGGGTATGCCGCCCGGCATGAACATCCGTGACATGTTGCGCCGCGCCGAGGGACTGCGATCCGCCGACAAGCCGGCGGGGATCGTGGCCGATCTCGCCGGCCGTGCCGTGCGCACCAGCCGGACGGGCGGCCTGCTGCGCGGCGCCTGGCTCGGCCACCCCGTGCACCCGATCCTCGTGACCGTGCCGATCGGGGCGTGGACGGGCGCGACAGTGCTGGACCTGTCCGGCGAGCACACCGCCGCCCGGCGCCTCGTGGCGCTCGGCCTGGCCGCGGTGCCGCCCGCGGTCCTGGCCGGGCTCGCGGACTATCCCGACCTCAACCCCGCGGCGCGGCGGGTGGGCCTGGTGCACGCCGCAGCTAACACGATCGCGACCGCATTGCTCACCGCGTCCTACGCCGGGCGCCGGGCCGACCGGCACACGCTGGGTGCCGTGCTGACCCTGCTCGGCCTCGGGGTGGCCGGTGTGGGCGGCGCCCTCGGCGGGCACCTGGCCTACGCGCTGGGCGCCGGTGTGCACCGGTACGAGGCGCCGCCGTTCGTCCGCAGGCCCGACGAGCGCCCAGCGGCCGCTACGGTGAGCTGAACGGGAGCACGTCGAGGCGGTCGCGCAGGCTGGGCAGGTCCGCGTACACGTCGGCCGCGCCAGCGTCGAGGAGCTCGGCCCTGCCGAACCCGCCGGTGAGCAGCGCGGCGCACGGCAGACCGGCCCGGTGCGCGGCCACACAGTCCCATGTGGAGTCTCCGATGAGGACGGCCGGACCGTGCCCGACCCGGTCCAGTGCGACCTGCAGCAGGTCGGGGGCCGGCTTGGTCTTCTCGACGTCCTCGGCGCTGGTCCAGTCGTCGGCCACGTCGTGCAGGTCCAGCAGGTCGAGGTAGTGCTTGACGTGAGCCGGGTCGCCGGAACTCGCCAGCGCCACCCGCCAGCCCCGGTCCGCCGCGGCCACCACCAGCTCGCGGGCACCGTCGAAGGCCCGCACCTTGTCGATCATGCGCTCGTAGATCTGCTTCCACTGCTCGCGCAGCGCGTCGCCGAGCCGGTCCTCGACCTCGTCACCCGCCACGTGCGCCACGAGGCGGTCACCGCCCATCCCGATGGCGCGGTGGATGCGCCAGGTCGGCACGGTCACGTTGTGCCGGACGAACGCGGTGTACCAGGCGACGGCGTGCTGGTAGTTGGTGTCGACCAGCGTGCCGTCGACGTCGAAGATCACGGTGGGGCGGGCTGAGGTGTTCACGGGCGCTGGCTACCCGCGCTCCGCCGCGGGAAACGGGCCTCACCGACGGGTCAGGTGCAGCCGCACGGTGAAGTTGTCGAGTGTCGCGGGCAGCCGGTGGTCGGGGGCGACGGCGTGCCTGCCGCGCAGGTCGACGTCATGATGCTCGAGCACCGCGGCGAGTGCCGTGCTGGTGGCCAGCAGCACGACGTTGCGGCCGGGGCACCCGCCGGGCCCGGCGCTGAACGGGACCAGCGCGGCGTGCGACTCGGCGGTGCCGTCGAGCCAGATGTGGGGGACGAAGTGGTCGGCGAAGGGCAGCGCCGGGTCGCGGTGGAAGAACGGCTTGTAGACGAACTCGGTGGTGCCCTTGGGACCCCAGCCGGTGTCGGCGGTGCTCTCGCGCAGCAGCGCGGGCGTGGTCGGCCACAGGCGAACCGTGTCCAGCACGCAGGCCCGCAGGTACGGGAGTGGTTGCGGGCGCGCGAGATCGAGCCCGTCGAGCTCATCGCTTACCGCCTGCAGCTGCCGCGGGTGGCGGGCGAGGAGCGCCAGCGTGCGGAAGGTGGTCATGCCCGCGGCGTCGAACGCGAACAGCCAGTGCGGCAGCTGCCCGGCCGGGTCCACGTCTTCGGCTGCGGCGGTCGCGGCCACGACCGCGGCGAGGCTGTCGGGCCCCGCGCGCCGCACGTATCCGGCGACCTCGGCGAGGAACCTGTCGCGCTCGCGGCGGCGGCGCGGGTGCGCGTAGGCCCAGTTGCCCGCGGCACGGAGGGTGGCGAGCAGGTCGGTGAGCTCCTCGTCATCGCGCGCGGCCTCGCCGAGCACGATCCGCCGCACGGCCGCCCACCACCGCCGGTTGAACGCCGTCCAGTCGAGGTTCTCGTCGAGGCGGCTCATCTCGTCGCGCACCACGTGCACGACGTGCGGCGCGAGCGTGTGCATCGCGTCCTCGGGCCGCAGCACCCGCTCGTTGAACTCGCGTCGCTCCCGGCGCCGCACGCCCTGGGAGATGAGCACCGCGTGCGGCTGGAAATGCCGCAGCGCCGCGCGCTTCTCCGTGGTCGCCGGGGTGAACGGCGCCGGCGTGCCGGCCAGCACGTGCCCGACGTCCACTTCGGACAGCGGGAACACGAACGACCAGCCGGGCAGCCGCGGTGCGACGGGGACCGGGCCGTAACGGTCGCGCAGCCGCCGCATGGTCATGATCGCGCGGCGGTCGAGGCCGAGCCGTTCGGTGGGGCGCATCAGCAACGGCCGCCGCTTGAGCACGCCCGCGGCCAGCGTCGGCGCCACCACGGCGCCGAGCAGCCGGAGCGAGTCGGCGATGCCCAGCCGCAGCACCGAACCGGCGGGCTCGGCGGGATCACTGTCGGGCAGCACCGGGACCGAGGTCGGTCGGGTCAAGAAAGTCTCCCCCGGTCAGCCGGCCGACGCGGCGGTGTCGCGGTCGGCGTCCTCAGTGGGCTGCAAAGCAGCGGTGACGTCCGCCGCGTCCTCATAGGTCCGGGAAGGAAGGTGGTACAGCAACCGGCGCGTGTGGATGTCGGCGCCGTAGATCTCCGCGCAGGTGGTGATCTGCCACTTCTCAGCCGGGTACGAAAGGCCTTCCAGCACCTCCGACAGGAGGCTGGATTCGTTCATCGTTTCCATGCATATGTGACTGCCCGCTGCGATCCGATTGAAACGGCGCGCTCAGCCGTCGTTGTCGGGGGCCCGCACGGCTCGGCCGCGCAGGGTGTCGCGCACGTCGGACACGGCCGCGCGAAGCTCCTTGCCCGCCCGCGCCATGCCTTTCGCGGCCTCGGCGAGCTTGTGTGCCTGGGCCGCCAGCTGGTCGCCGCCGTCGGTGTCGCCGGCGGCCCGGCGGCAGCGGGCGAGCGCGCTGACCACGCCGGCCCACCACCGCAGGTTCTCGGGCGTGGTGCGGTAGCGCGCGGAGAACCGGCAGGCGGTCTCGTGCGCCCGCCACAAGAGCGGCTCGGCGGTGGCCGGCTCCCCCACCTCGAGTTCGGCGTGCCCCCGGGTGGCGTAGGCGCGGGAGACCAGCCGGACGCGGGCCGGTGACCGGTCGTCGCGCCAGGGCCGCAGCACGGCGAAGGCCTCGTCGGTGAGGGTGCGGATCTCGTCCAGCGAGGCCGGCAGGCCGGCCAGGGACAGGGTCGCCAGGGACACGAGGCTCTCCCCGTGCAGGCGCCGGTGCCGTGCCGGCTGGGCGGTGTAGGCGGCCCGGGAGGCGGCGACCGCCTCGGCGCCGACCGCCAGTGCCTCGTCGCGCCGGCCCGCGTCGCCCAGCTCGACTGCGTAGGCCCGGGCCGCTTCGGCGTAGCGCAGCTCCTCGGCGCGCGTGCGGGACGGCTTGTCCCGCAGCTCGGCGTAGTCCTGCGCCGGGCGGCGCTTCGGCGTGCGGAATCCCATCCGCCGCATTATCTCCGACGGCGGACACGCCGACGCGCCTCACCCGGCCGCACCGGCGCCGACCTGCGCACTAGCATCGCGCGGTGACCACCTTCCATGATCCGGACGTCTTCGAGCACCTGGACACCTCGGCCCTGCCCGCGCGTCAGCAACGGATCCTGGTCACGATCAGGGACTGGGTGGTCCGCCACGGCTATTCGCCGAGCAGCCGGCAGATCGCGGACGCGGTGGGCCTGCGGTCGGCGTCGACCGTGTCGAAGCATCTCGCGGACCTCGAGGACAAGGGCTTCCTGCGTCGCGGCGACAGCCTGTCCCGGCCGATCGACGTCCGGCTGTTCCTGCGCACCGCCGAGACCCGGGAGACCGGCGGCGACTCCGTGCCGGTGCCGGTGGTCGGCGACATCGCCGCGGGCGTGCCGATCACCGCCGACGAGCACATCGACGACGTCCTCAACCTCCCCCGCGACCTCACCGGCCGTGGCACCGTCTTCGCCCTGCGGGTGCGGGGCGACTCGATGGTCGACGCCGCGATCTGCGACGGCGACACCGTCGTGGTGCGCCAGCAGCACGAGGCCTACTCGGGCCAGATCGTCGCCGCGATGATCGACGGCGAGGCGACCGTGAAGGTGTACCGGCGCCGGGGCGGCCACGTCCTGCTCGAGCCGCGCAACCCCGCCTACGAGGTGATCGACGGCGACGAGGCGGTCGTGCTCGGGATCGTCGTGTCGGTGCTGCGCAGCGTCTGAGTCGGCGTCTGAGGTTTATGCCGAGACCGGCTTCACCGCCTCCGGCGCGGGTTCCGCGGGGATCGTCGGCGGCGCGGGCGGTTCGCGGCGCACCGCGTCCGTGCTCGCCAGGTACTCCTTCATCGTGCGCTCGGGGCCGTAGTGCCGGCGCATCCAGAAGTAGCAGACGATCGCGGCCGGCCCGAACCACGTCTGGGCCGGGATGATCACGTCCAGGCGTGCGTCGATGTAGTTGATCAGCAGGCCCGACAGGGTCGGCATGGCGGCGCCGAAGATGAGGATCAAGGTCACCGCGATCTGCAGCGCCCGCTTGCCGTACGCCTTGTATGCCGCGATCGTGAACGCCGCGTACACGAGCAGGTCGCCCAGCCCCACGATGGCCTCGTTGAAGCTGATCCGCATGCCCATCGCCGGGAACAGCGGGTAGCCGACGAAGTCACGCACGAGCAGGTTGGTGATCGGGAAGCCGATGGTGAAGATCGAGTCGTAGATCGCGAGCCCGGCGGCGAACCAGGCCACGTGCCGCAACTGCATGCCGCCCTGCACGTAGAGGTTGGCCACCGAGATCGCCGCGAGCATCACGATCAGGCTGTTCTCGGTCCAGAACACCTGCCAGCCCCACACCGTGCCCAGCGCGTGCTGGCCGAGCCAGAGGTCGGCGCCGATCAGCAAGCCGATGCCCAGCCACAGCGCGACCGGGCGCAGCAGCGGCGTGAAGCCGATGGACAGCGCCGACATGTAGGTGATCACGAGCAGGCTCTCCAGCGCCCACCGCGGCACCAGCAGGTAGAACGCGGGCAGGATCGCCAGCAGCGTGAACAGGATGAGGACGTCGCGGCCGTTGAACCGGCCGACCGCCGGACGGTCCATTCGCACGCGGCGGAAGTAGAACAGCGCCCCCAGACTGGCCCCCGCGGCGCCGAGGAGGGCCACGACGAGCTGGAAGGTGGACAGCACCCACTGTGGACTGTTCATGTCACGCTCCGATGACAGCCGGGCGGCCGGCGAAGGTCGTCTCATGCAGGTCGCAACGCAGGGGGCGCAGCGAGGTCGCCTCGTCGTCGCTCACGAACGCGAGGTCGACGTCGAGGCCGTGGTCGGCGAAGTGGCGGACCGCGTCGGCGTCGTTGAGGCCGGCGGTCGCCGAGAGCGGCAGCGTGAGCCCCAACCGTCCATCGTGGACTTCCACGCGGTAGCGGGCGGGCCATGGCCGGGTGGGCAGCGCCTCGACGGCCTCCACGAGCTGCCGCGGCGTCACGATGTCGTTCTGGCCGAACCGGACCAGCTGGTCGGCCTTGCCGACGATCTGGCCAACGCCGGGCATGGCGGCGAGCTCGCAGGACAGCGTGCTCGGGTCCAGGACCCGGACGACGTCGCGGGTGTCGTAGCGGAAGACCGGCATGCAGTCCCGGTAGGGGAAGAACGGCGTGATCACGACGGTCGCGAGCGCGCCGGGTTCGGCGGGCTCGCCGGTGTCGAGGTCCAGGTACTCGATGAGGCCGACGTTGATGTCGAAGTGCAGGTGGTTCTGCCGGCAGGTGCGCCCGGTGACCGGCGCGACCTCGGTCATCGCGAACAGGTCCCTGATGTTGGCCACGCCGAACGTCTCGCGGGCGGCCCTGGCCAGGCTCGGCGAGAGCACCTCGCCGCCGACGTCGATGGTGCGCAGCCGGAAGTCGGCCGGGCCCATGCCGCGCTGCCGCGCCGCCGTCTCGAGCTCGGCCAGGTAGCTCGGGGTGGTCGCGAGCTGCGTCGCGGTCGTCAGGCTCTCCAGCGACTCGTCCGGGGGGACGATGCCGAGCACGCGGCAGCCCGCGCCGACGAGCCGGCACACCGCGACGTCCAGTTGCACGCTCGCGGTCGCGCGGGAGCTGACGTTGACCTGCATGACGTCGTCCGGCCCGATCTCGCCGCGCAGCACGCCGGCCAGCGCGCCGGTGGACGACCAGAGGTCCATCTCGTAGCGCGACAGCCAGATCTCGGCCGGGCGGCCGGTCGTGCCCGTGGTCCGGGTGGTCAGGTAGGGCGCGACGTCGGCGCACCGGAAGTCCTCCGGGCGCTCGACGAGATCGCGCTTGACGGTCACGGGGATCGAGGCGAGCCCGGCGACGTCGAGCTTGTCCGGCTTCACGCCGGCGGCAGCGAACCGGCGTTCGTAGAACTGGGTCTGCGCCGCGAGCCGCGCGGCGGTGCGCCGCACGCCGCGGTTGGCGAGATCGCGCCGGGCCGCCGGATCGTGGAGCGGCCCGTCGATCAGCTCCCCCACCTCCGCGCCCGGTTCGCCGAACTCCTCGAGCGTGCCGAGTGCGTCGCGAACGAGCTTGGCGACGTTGTCCGGATCGAGCCGACGACCCCACACCATGCCCATCGCGAACCGGATCTGCCGGACACCAGTCTCGAACAACTGCCTACTCCCTACTTCCGCTGGCGGTGGCCGCGGACCGGCGACGCCCGTTGCTGGGCGCCGGCCGGCCCGCGGCAAGTCCCGCGGGCGGCGTCCCCGCGCGCGGGGATCGTCGACTTACAGGGCGGCGCCAGCGCCGGCGGCGAACAGCACCGCGGACAGCGAACCCAGCGCGTAGCGCGCGTGCTTGATGCTGCGAACGAGAGACAACATTTGCGAACCTCCCTCCCGAATACTCATGCCAACCGAACCGGCGTGGCCGGCAACTGCCGCGCCGGACCTCCCGCACGCCGCGGGCGGTGGTCTCAGGGGACGACGGTGACCTTGACGGTCATGAGCGGGTGCATCGAGCACGTGATGTAGTACGTGCCGACGTCGTTCCACTTGCCCGTCGTGTACTCGTCGTTGATCTCGGTGAGGGCCCGCTCGTGCATCGGCAGGCCGTCCTTCTCGACGAGCAGGCCGCCCTTGCCCGGCCCGATGATGTGCATCCAGCGCGAGTTGTTCGCGAAGGTCAGGGTGTGCCCCTGCTGCACGGTGATCCGGTCGATCGTGAAGACCTCGTGGTCCATGCCGACCTGGTCGGACGGTGGGGCCGCCGGCGCCGCGCCGACGGCCGGGAGGAAGGCCCCCGCCGCAAGTAAAGGAATTGCAAAGAGAATCTTAGGGAATGCCATAGTCAATCTCCCCGCCGCGCCTGGACGCCGCCGCTCAGCACCAATTCAGACAATTCGCTCCGGCCGACACCGAGCGCTGCGAAACACTTACGAAGAGGCTGCGAGAATTTCCAACCAATTGAGGAAACTTCCCGTTCCCGAGGTTGAAATGCCCACCGTAGCAACAGGACGCATTGCTGAGCAGACGATTGGCTCCGGGCACATCCCGCCGAATGGGGTAATCGACTTTCGTCGTCGTCGGCGGCCACCTGCCGCTCATCAGAAAATCCCACCTTGACCTCCAGTCCGGCGGCAGTATCGTAATCCCTGGGTCAGAAAACGTCGATAGAACTTTTGAGACTTCTCGCCGCGACGGGGACGCGTCCGGCAGGAAAGGAGCGTGCCCCGGAACGCGACGGCGATCATCCACAAGAAACGCGGCAGCCGCCTTTCTCCAAGTCAGGCAGTTACCCGTCGCATAATGCTGCACCGGTATTCACCGGTGAATTATTCTCGTGCGAAATGGCGCCGAAACCTGAGCAACCGGCGCCCTGTTCGCGCGTCTTCCGGGCATGCGGTTTTTCCTCGCCCAGTTGTGGCGGTTCGCGTGGCTCGAAGCCCGGTGTTGCGCTTTCGCCGTCGCCGTGTTCGGCGGGCTGGCGCTCTCGAAAATCGTGCCGCTGCCGATTCCCCGCTACGACGCGCTGCTGGGCTATTGCGTGCTGGTGACCGTCCTATTCCGGCTCTTCGGCTGGGAGAGCACCAGGGACGTGCTGGTCATCGCCGGATTCCACCTCATGGGGCTGGTCTTCGAGCTGGTCAAGGTGCCCCTCGGATCGTGGGCCTATCCCGAGCCGGCGTTCACCAAGGTGGCGGGGGTGCCGCTCTACAGCGGATTTCTGTACGCGGCGGTCGGCAGCTATGTCGTGGCGGCCTGGCGGCTGTTCGAGCTGCGGGTCTCGGGTTATCTGGCCGCACCGACGGCGGCGGTGGCCACCGCCATCTACGTCAACCTCATCACCCACCACTGGCTGCCGGACCTGCGCTGGCCGCTCGCCGGCCTGCTGGTCGCCGTGACATGGCGCGCCACGGTGCATTTCACCGTCGACGGGTGCCGCTATCGCATGCCGCTCGCGTTGTCCTTCGTGCTCATCGGGTTCTTCCTGTGGGTCGCGGAGAACATCGCGACGTTCTTCGGCGCGTGGCGCTACCCCCACCAGCTCGAGGCGTGGCGGCTGGTGGACCCGGCCAAGTTCGGCTCGTGGGCCATGCTCATCAGCGTCACGTTCGTGCTGGTCGCCGCATTCCGATCGCGGAGCGGCGGCTTGACCGAACCCGGCTACAGGTACTTGTCGAGGCTGTCGCCGAAGCCGGTCGCGACCTCGCCGAGCAACGTGCGGGACGCGTCGATGCCGAGCGCCCACTCGTCGAGCCGCCCGACGAGCCGCCGGTAGCCGGCGACCGTGCCCGGCCGCTGGGACAGCAGGGTGGTGTTCAGGTGCGCTACATGGACCACCGGCACGGCCTCGGTGAGGTGCAGGAGCTGGAAGGGCGGGCAGAACAGCGGCTCGGGGACGACACGCAGCCGGATGTTCGGCCGGACCGACAGGCGCAGGAGGTGGTGCACCTGTTCGGACATGACGGTGCCGCCGAACCCGCTACGCGACAGCGCCCGCGCGCCGACGAACGCCTCGACCAGACTCGTTCGGTCGAGGACGGTCTGCCGCTCGAGCAGGGCGTCGGTGCGGCGGCCGACCTCCGCGGCGGAGATCACCGGGCTCGCCAGGTACACCGCGGCCGCGTAGGCGCGGGCCTGCAGCAGCGCCGGGACCTCGCCGCCGTCGGCGCACACGATCCGCGTCGCGGCCGCCTCCAGCTCGCGCACGGCGAGCGGCTCGGCCGGGCGTTCACCGTGCTCCTGCAGCCACGTCGGCGACTCCGCCTCCGCCGCCAGCTCGAGCAACGTGGCCCGCGCCGGGCCGGCGGCGACGTCGCACATAGCCAGGATCGTGGCGACCTCGTCCGCCGAGATCCGGCATCGCCCCCGGATCAACCGCGAGATCTGCGGCGGCGACCAGTCCAGCCGCGCGGCGATGTCCTGTGCCAGCACGCCCTTGGTGCGGATCGCCTCGGCCAGCACGGATCCCAGGTGTCGCGACCGGACGGTCGACGTGTCTCTACGCATGCTCTCCCCCTCCTATGTGTCTTATTGGGCACATTATGTGCTCAATAAGACACGTTGGCTAACCGAGGACGAACGGCAGCCGGTCGGCCAGCTCGCCGAGCTCTCGTCGTTCCGCGTCTGTTGTTGCGCGACGGCCCGTCCCGATCAGCAATGCGGCGGTGTCGTCCATCGCGTTGGGGAAGGTCGTGCCGGCGATCGTCTCGAGCATCTGGCGGGACCGGGCCAGTCCTGCCGCCGGTGGTGCGGGCGCGTCCGGAAGGTGGGCGATCAGGTCGAGGTGGTGCAGCGTCCACTCCAGGACGTAGGCGCCGAGGTAGTCGCCCGCGGTGAGCACCATGTCCTGCGTACTCACCGGCATATCCGGGTCGGCGAGCCCGGCCGCCCGCCCGGCGGCGGACCCGACGTCGTCGAGATGGAACTTCAGCAGCCCCGGTTCCCGATAGGCGGCGGCGAGCCGGACGATCAGCGCGTCGAGCGGGTCGTCACCGGTCGGGGGCGTCTGCGAGACCTGCCAGTAGCTCACCGCGTCGCGGGTCGGCTCCGTGTCGGCAGGCGTGACGAGGGTGATGAGCACGTCCTGCGCATCGATGACCAGATGGCAGACGAGGTCGCGGACGAGCCAGCCCGCGCAGCCCGACGGCCGGGCGAAGTCCGCGTCCGCGAGGCCGGCGACAGTCGTGCGCAGTGCTGTCCAGGTTTGAGCGAAGAGATCCACGAGCGGAAGCTAACAGCGCCTGCCGGAGACACGACGCTGCCGCACCTTGTTGTCCCACACGCACATCGTCGAAAATGCGGCAACGCCGCCGGCAGGCCCCGCGTGTCACACTCGGCCGGCGACAGGGGTCGTCGCAAGGAGGTGGCCGGTGAACGCGCGGGGGTTCGGGGCGTACGGGCGGGTGGTGCGCCAACCCGTGCTGCGCCGGCTGCTGCCCGGGCTCCTCGTCTCCGCGCTCGGCGACGGAATGAGCATGGTCGCTGTGGCCTGGCTCGCCGTGCAGATCGCGCCGGCCGGGGCGGTTGGTATCTGGACCGGCCTCGCCGTGGCCGCCTACTCCTTGCCCGCCACGGTCGGCGCCGCGTTGTTCGGGCGGCTGGTGCGCGGGCTGAGCGGCACGCGGCTGGTCGCGATCGACGCGACGTTGCGGGCCGTGGCGCTCGGGGCGATCGCGGTGCTCGCCGTGGCCGGGGCGCTCGCACCGGGCGGGTACGTCGCGCTGCTCGCCGTCTCCTCACTGCTCCACGCGTGGGGCAGTGCCGGGACCTACACGCTCATCGCCGAGCAGCTGCCTGACGACGACCGGGTTGCCGGCAACGCGCTCGTCTCCACGTTCACCCAGGCGGCCATGGTGGTCGGGCCCGCGCTGGCCGGTGCGGTCACCGCGCTGGCCGGTCCCGGCTGGGTGATCGGGGCCGACGCGCTGAGCTTCGCTGTCCTCGCGGCGAGTTGCTGGCTGGTCCGGGGGCATGGGCGCGCGACCGAACCGGTGACGGTGGCGGAGGACGACGCGGCGGGCGGCTGGCGCACGATCGTGCGCCAACCACGCCTTCTCGGGCTGATCTCGGTCACCTGCGTCTTCTACTTCCTCTACGGGCCGGTCGAGGTCGCCCTTCCCATCCACATCGCCACCGACCTCGGCGGGTCCGCGGGGCTGCTCGGTCTGTTCTGGACGGTGTTCGGCGTCGGCGCGGTGGCGGGCGGGCTCGGCGCGGGACTGCTCCGCAACCGTCCACTGTGGCCGGTCGTGATCGCGATCATCGTCGGCTGGGGAGCCAGTTTGCTGCCGCTCGGGCTCTCCGATGCGGTCCTACCCGCGCTGCTCGGGTTCGCCGCGGGTGGGCTGATCTACGGCCCGTACACCGCGATCAGCACCGCACTGTTCCAACAGGCCTGCGCGCCACACGTGCTCAGCCGGGTGCTCGCCACGCGCACCGCGCTCACCACACCGTCGACCGCGCTCGGCATGCTGCTCGGCGGCCCGGTGGTGAGCGCGGTGGGCGGCCGGCCGACGCTGCTCGGCTCGGCCGTGCTCACGATCGGCCTCGGCGTGCTCGTCGCCGCCGCCGTCGCCGTGCGCGCGGGCCGAACCGGTGAGCGCGGCCGCGAGGAAGCCGGGCTCTACGATGTGAGCAACTGAGGGGTGGGGGCATGCCGCACGGAGACGACGAGGGCTGGCTGGATCTGGCCGACGCGATCGAACTTCTGCGAGATCAGCTGAGCGTGGCGCAACTGCGCGGCGAACATTCGCCGCTGCGCTTCGTCCTCGGCGAGATCACCGTGGAGTTCGAGGTCGAGCTCGTGCGGTCGAAGAACGGCGGCGGCGCGCTGCGGTTCGGTGTCGTGGAGGCCGACGCCCGCCGGGAACGCTCGACGCGGTCCGCCCAGCGGGTGACGCTGCGGCTGAAGCCGGAGCACCGCGGTGGCGGCGACGTGGCCGTGCGCGACACCGAGTAGCGCATGGAGCAGGAGCAGGTCGTCCAGGTCCGCGGCGCGGGCTTCGGCAGCGGCTACCTGATCGCGCCCCGGCTCGTCCTGACGGCCGCCCACAACCTGGGGCCTGGCGAACTCACCGTGTCCTTGCGCGGGTCGGGTTCGCAGTCGGCCGCCACGGCGTGCTGGCGTGACGACGACCTGGACGCCGCCCTGGTGGAGGTCGCGGAGGACGGTGACTGGCGGGTGCCGGCGACGGTGCACGGGCATCCGCAGCGGTGGGGCCGGTTCGTGACCGCCGGGACGCAGGCCCGCGTCGCGGCGATGGGTTTCCCGCGCCAGCAACGCAAGGACGGCCACCGGTCCGAGGAGAGCCTGTCCGGCGTGGTCCGCACACACGGCGGCACGACATTCGAGATCCTCGACGCCCACGGCACGCTCGCCTACGAGACCACGGGCCTCGACGACGCCGCACTCGCGACGACCACCGCGTGGTCCGGGATGTCCGGCGCGGCCGTGTTCGGCGAGGGCGAGAAGCTGCTGCTCGGCGTGGTGCACGCGGACCGCAGGCCCGGCCACGGCACGCGGCTGCTGTGCACCAGCAGCGAGGCGCTGCTGGCCCGCGACGACTTCCGCGCTGCGGTCCGCGCGGCGACCGGGGTCGAGCCGCAGCCCGAGCCCGCCGAGCTGGCCGGCCTGCTCGAACCCGCGCCGCCCAAGCGGGCGCTGACCTCCCCCACGATGCTGCTGCGGGCCGATGCCGAGGTCGTGCCGTTCCACGGTCGCGAGGACACGCTCGCGCAGCTGGAACGGTGGTGCGTCGACGAACCGCACGGTCCGCGGGTCCGGGTGCTCACCGGGCCGGGCGGGCAGGGCAAGACCCGGCTGGCGCGGCAGTTGATGGCGCGGCTGCGTGCCCGCGGGTGGGTGGCCGGTCAGGTGCGCGGCCACCCCGAGCAGGGCGTGCTGGACCGGGTGCTGCGCCCGATCCAGCATCCGCTGCTCCTGGTCGTCGACTACGCCGAGACCCGGCCCGGACTCGTCCGGGACCTGCGGGCGGCGACCGAGCACGCCACCCATCCGGTGCGGCTGCTGCTGCTCGCCCGCTCGGCGGGCTCCTGGCAGATCACCGCAGCCGGCGCCGTCGCCGAGATCCGGCTGCACGCGCTGAGCCCCGACGGCGCCGACCGGGAGTACGCGTTCCGCACGGCGGCCCGCGGTCACTCGCGCCACCTCGCGAAGGCGACCGGCCGGACCGACGTCGACTGGCCCGCGCTCGCGGACTCGCTCCCGGTCTCGCGCCGGTCCACGCGTGCCGAGACGGCGCTGACCATCCAGATGACGGCCCTGCTCGCACTGCTGCGGCACGGCCGGGACCCGCAGCGGGACCAGCCGCTCGAGGCGGAGGTCCTCGCCCACGAACAGCGGTACTGGCTCGACACCGCCTCCGGGCGCGATCTCGGCGAGCGGGCGGCCCGGCTGCTCGGGCCCGCGGTGGCCGCCGCCGTGCTGTGCCCGGCACTCGACGAGGACGAGGCGCGCGAGACCGTCGCCAGGGTGCTGCCCCACGAGCCGATGTGGGTGGTCGCGGAGATCGCCGCCGTGCTGCGCGATCTGTACCCGCCGCCCGATGGCCACTACTGGGGTCAGCTCGAACCCGACCGGCTGGCCGAGTACCACGCGGCCGAGCAGGTCATCCGGGACGCGGGACTGCTCGGCAGGCTCTTCTTTCCCGCCGCGGACCACCAGCGGGTGCAGCTGCTCACGGTCCTGGCCCGCGCAGCGGTGGCCCACGCCAACGAGGGCCGCCCGGCCGAGGCGCGCACGGTCGTCGACCGGCTGCGCGAGGCGCTGCGGGCCGTCCCCGCCGACCGGCCGCTGAACGCGGGCGTGCTCCGCGCCCACTCGGACACACTGCCCGAGCAGACCCACGTGCTGCGCGACTACGCGCTCGACGTCGCCCGCGAGCTGAGCGAGCTCTCCCGCACCGGCGACCGTCGCGACCACGCCTGGGCGCTGCACAACCTGGCCCGGCGGCACTTCGCGGTCGGCGACCGGGCCAGCGGCCGGACGGCGGCGGGCGAGGCGGCGGAGATCCGCGCGCGGCTCGTGGACGACCCGCACGTCACCGACGACGAGGCGATCACGCGCCGGACGGAGTGGGCGGACGCCCTGCTCGTGCTCGCGCGGGCCCACCGCACGACCGGCGAGCTCGCGCAGGCGCACGCCGTCGGTACCGAGGCGCTGAGCCTGTTCCGGGTCCTGGTGGCCGCGGGCGGCCAGGACCGGGAGAAACGCGAACGCGGCCTGGTGCGGGCGCTCATCGGCCAGGCCAGGGTGGTCTGGCTGCTGGACCCGGCGTCGATCGACTTCGACCAGGTCGCCCGGTCCGACGACCACACAAAGGAGGCCGTTCGACTCGCCAGGGACCTGGCGGACCGGTACCCCGACCTCGACCCGATCCTGCTCACCGACGCACTGGCCGAGCGGAGCACCAACCTGTGGCGCTTCCAGCGGCATCCGGAGTCGCTGGAACAGAGCGTGGAGGCGGTCGCGACCGCTCGCCGGCTGGCCGAGGAGAACCCCGACGCCTACGCCGACGATCTCGCCTACGCGCTGCTGGGCCTGGCCGTCGACTACGACTACGTCGGCTCGGCCGAGATCGCGACGGCGTTGGTGCGCGAGGCGATCGCGCTGCTGCGCCCGCTGGCCGCCGAGGTGCCCGCGGTGCACCGCTCCGACCTGGCCCAGCTGCTGCACAACCTGGCCTGCGAGCAGCGGGACCAGGGGGACTACGAGGCGGCGCGGGAATCCGTCGAGGAGGCGATCGAGCTTCGCAAGGCCGAGGCGCGGGAGTCGTACGGTGTCGCCGTTCCCTCGCTCGCCCAGTCGATCGGCATCCTCGGCACCGTCCATGCCCAGGCGGGCGACCACTGGGCCGCGGTGCGGTGCTACCTCGAGGCGCTCGAACGCTACGCGAACGCCCCGTTGCCGCTCAACGCACGCGCGCTCAGCAACCAGTCCGACATCGTCATCGACCTCGCCATCTCCTACGAGGCACAGGGCAGCGCCCGCGAGGCGCTCGCCGCGCAGAACCAGAGCCTCGACATCCTGCGCAGGCTGAGCGAGTTCGCCCCGAGCCTGTACGCGCTGCGCTACGCCGCCGCCCTGCACGACCAGTCCGACCTCTACCGGCGCCACGACCGGCCGGTGGCCGCGCGCATCCGGCTGCGCCAGGCGCTGCCGCGCTACCGGCGGCTCTCCCGGATCGGCGTCGCCGGGCGCGAGTCGCTCGCCTTCTGCCTGCACGACCTCGGCACCAGCTACGCGGTGTCGCTGCCGACGGTCGAGCGGGCGGTCGCCCCGCTGCGGGAGGCCTACGAGCTGCGCGTGGCGCTCGCCCGCGCCGACACCTCACACGAGGCGCACCTGGCCGACACGTGCGCGCAGCTCGCCCGCGCCCTGGCGATGACGGCCCGCTTCGCCGAGAGCGCCCGGGTCGCGGCGCACGAGGTGCGCCTGCGCCGCCGGCTGCACGCCGCCCACCCGGACCGCGAGGAGCTGGTGCTGTGCTTCGCGCTGCTGCGGCAGGCCGAGGGGCTGGCGCTGGCGGGGCAGCCGGCCGCGGCCTGGCGTACCGCCGTCGTGGCCGAGCGGGCCTGCCGGGAAGTGGCCGACCGGGCCCGCCGCCCGCCCGCGGACATGGCGTCCCTGTGGCGCCGCCTGGCCCGAGCCGTGAGCCTGTGCGGCCGAGGCGACGTGCGCCGGGCCCATCGCGCGCTGGCGCCCGCCCGGCGGGCCGCGCGCCTGTACCGGCGGTTGGTGGACCGGGACCCGCACAACAGGACCTACCAGGCCAGGCTGAACGACGCGATCGACACGCTCACCACGGTTCTGGAACGCCTCGGCCGCCACGCCGAGGCCGTCGACGTACGCCAGAGAAGAGGAGCATGACGCCGTGACGACACCCCTGCCCGACGAGGACGAGTCGGCCGAGGACATCCGCCGGGACGAGGAGAGCGCCGCCCGTCCGGCGGAGCTGTTCTACGGCAGCGTGCTCGAGTTCGTCACCGACCGGCTCGTCCACCTGGTGCCCCTGCCCGGGCCGGGCTCCGCGCAGGTGTGGTGCTCGGAGTGGTACCGGCACGCGCAGGCACTGTCCCGTTTGGACTCGATCTGGCGGGCCTGGGAGCACCTGCGCTTCGACCCGGGTCTCGGCATGTCGAACTGGTGGCTGCACCACGCGGACCCGAACATGCGGGCCCTGCTGGATCCGGTCGACGGCCCGTTCTCCCGCTGCGGCAACGGCCACGAGCAGAGCGAGCCGCTGCCGCACGTGCCGCCGCCGGACGGTCTGTTCTTCGACCAGCGCAACACCTGGCTGGTGACCGGGGACCCGTTCGCCCTCGACTGACCGCCCCCCACGCGGGGTGCGCGGAGGCGGCCGGTGCGCGGCTACTCGGTGGTGAACCCCGGGTCGGTGACCAGGGCGACCAGCTCCTGCTGGGTCAGCGGCGGCCGGACGCGGTGGTCGATCTTGGGGCTGCCGTCCGGTTTCGTCTCGCCGTACTCCTCGGCCAGGCGGACGGAGATCAGGTCGTCGTTGACGATGCCGACGATGCTGCCGTCGGTCCGGTAGTGCATGGCGTCGAGCCCGGACTTTCGCGCGAGGTGCAGGTTGCCGTCCTTCCCGACCGTGGCCACCGCAGTCTCCTCCACGACCACCGTGCTGCCGTCGGGCTGCGGGATCTTCGTACAGCGCGGCGATTTCCCGTTGGGCAGCTTGTACTCCGCGGCGGGCCGGCCCGGTTCGCCGACCGGGTGGGGATCGCAGCGCTGGGCGAGCGGCTCCCAGTCGCTCGCCGACTGCGGGCCGGCGACGGTGAGCGTGAAGTACGCCGGGCCCGCGTCGTCGCGGAAGCGCACCTCGGTGGTGAAGCTCGCCCACGAGTCCGGCGAGTCCTGGTACTGCTGGGTGAAGGCGCCGACCTTGAACTCCCCGGCCTTCGACAGCACGCGGGGCAGGACAACCCGCAGGTGCGCGTTGTTTCGCTCGGCCTCCGCGCTCAGGTCGTGGTCGGGTGCCTTGCGGGTCGGCGCCGTCGACGGGCCCGCGCCTATCGTGTCGCCGCCGCCGGTGACGTTCGCGGCGAAGGTGACCGCGGCGACCGCCACGACCGCGACCGCCAGCCCGCTGCCCAGCGCCACTCGGCGGTCCCGCAGCCTGCGCGCCGCCTTGGTAGCCACCTCGTCCGGCTCGAACCCCAGCGGAGGCTCGGCCAGGACGATCCCGCGCAGCCCCTCGGTGATCTCGTTCTCGTCCACTACCGGCTCCTCCCTCGGGTAGGCAGATCCTCGGATTCCCTGTTCTCGGATTCCCTGTTCTCGGATTCCCTGTTCTCCACGGCCGCGCGCAGTGCCTCGAGCCCGCGGGTGGTCTGGCTCTTCACGGTTCCCTGGGACAGGCCGAGCGTGTCGGCGACCTCGGCGATCGGCAGGTCCAGGCAGTAGCGCAGGACCACCACGGCACGCTGCCGCGGCCCGATCTCGCCGAGTGCGGCCAGCAGCACGTCACTCAGCCCGCTCGCCGACGCGACCAGCGCCGGGTCGTCGCGGTCGCTGACGGGTTCGGGCACGATCCCGTCCCGGCGCTCCCGGCGGCGCCACGACCGGCGGACCTCGTCGAGCCAGCAGCGCGTCAGCACCCGGCGCGCGTAGTTGTCGACGGACTCGCTGTGCTTCAGTCGTGGCCACGCCCGGTACAGCTTGATCAGAGCCGTCTGCACCAGGTCCTCCGCCAGGTGCCAGTCCAGGCACAACAGGTATGCCGTGCGGCGCAGCGCCAGTGTTCGGTCACGGGCGAACTCCCGGAAGCCCGCGTCGTCCTCATTCCTCAAAACCGCCCTCCCGCGTTGGTGTGGCATTACCTACGCACCGGCAGGCGGCAAAGGTTGCACGCTCGAGGATGGGGTCGAGAACCACTCGAGACATCCGCCGGGCCAGAAAATTTCTGCAAGAGTTCGCTTGACGGTACTGGCGGCGGACATGCGGGGGTTGACACATGAACCGGATCGCGGCGGCGGAGATCGTGTCCCTCGACGACGAGGACGCTCTCGACACCGCCCAGGCCGGGGCGAAGGCCGCCGTGCTGGCGCGGATGCGCCGGGCCGGGTTCCCGGTGCCCGACGGGGTGGTCGTGCTCGCCGACGCGCTGCGCGCGCAGCTCGACCCCGACATGTCCGAGTCGGAACTGCTTGCCGCGCCGCTGGATCCGAGTCTGCGGCAGGCGCTGGTGGCCGCCGGCGGTGAGCTCTCCGGCCCGCTCGCGGTGCGTTCCTCGGGAATCGACGAGGACGGCGCGCAGGCCTCGCACGCCGGCCAGTACGACACCGTGCTCAACGTCCGCGCCGGGGACGAGCTGGTGGACGCGGTCCGCACCTGCTGGGCGTCCGGGCTCTCGGCCATCGTGCGCAGCTACCGCGCCGGTGTCGGCCGCGACGGCGACTCGCCGCTGGCCGTGCTGGTGCAGAGCATGGTGGCGGCCAACGCCGCGGGCGTCGCGTTCACCGCGAACCCGGTCACCGGAGCGCGGGACGAGATCCTCGTCAGCGCGGTGCCCGGGCTGGGCGAGAAGCTCGTCTCCGGCGAGGTCACCCCGGACGAGTGGGTGGTCCGCGGCGGCGAAGCCACCAGCACCGCCGACCACCACGGCGCGCTGAGCGCCGACCAGGTCCGGCAGGTGGCCGAGCTCGCGGAACGGGTCGCCGCCGAGTTCGGCGGGCCCAGCGACCTCGAGTGGGCGATCGCCGGCGAGTCGCTGTTCCTGTTGCAGGTGCGGCCGATCACCGCGCTCGCGGACCCCGAGCCCGAGCCGGTGGCGATCCCGGTCGACCCGCCGGAAGGGTTCTGGCTCAAGGAGTCCACGCACTCCCCCGTGCCGCTGCTGCCGATGACCCGCGAGCTGATCGGCGACAACAACGCCGCGCTGCGGTCCGCGTTCGCCGAGTTCGGCGTGCTGTTGGAAGGCCTGCGGCTCGAGATCATCGGTGGCTGGCAGTACCGCGCCATCGTGCCGCTGGGCGGCGGCCGTCCCGATCCGGAGGCGATGCGGGAGCGGCTGGGCCGGTGCGTCGCGGCCGCCCGGGCCGACCACGTCGGCGCGGTGCTCGCGCAGTGGGACGACTCGCTGCGCGCGGAGTTCCTCGACCGCATCGATCGCCTCCGGTCGGCCGACCTGCCCGCACTGTCCAATGAGGACCTTGCGCGGCACCTCGCGGAGACCCGGGAGCTGCACCGGGACGCCAGCGCCGTGCACTTCCGGCTCGTCGGGGCCGTGTCGATCGCGCTCGGCGAGCTGGCGCTGCTGCTCACCGGGCGGCTGGAGTGGTCGACCGACCAGGTCTTCGAGCTGTTCGCCGGCCTGTCGCCGGAAAGCACCCGGCCAGCCGCGGCGATCCGCGACCTCGCGGAGCTGGCTTCGTCCAAATTGGACGGTGTGCGGGACCTGACCGCGCTGCGGGCCCTGGCCGGCGACGACGCCGGGTTCGCCACGGCCATGGACACCTACCGGCGCGAGTACGGCTGCCGGGCGCTGCACTACGAGCTGGCTACCCCGGCGCTGGGCGAGCGGCCGGATCTCATCCTCTCCCTGGTCCGCGACGAGCTCGCGCGCACCGCCGCGCCGGCACCGAACGCGCCCGACCCGGCGGTGACGCGGGCCGCCGCGGCCGATCGGGCGCGGACGGCGCTCGCCGAGGACGAGGTGGCGCGGTTCGACCATCTGCTGGCCCGTGCGCAGCGGGCGTACCCGGTGCGGGAGGACAACGAGTACCCGACGATCAGCGCCCCTTACGCGCTGCTGCGCTGGGCCGCGCTCGAGGCGGGCAGGCGACTGACCGACGACGGCCGGCTGGACGTACCGGACCACGTGTTCTTCGCCGAGGCCGGGGAGGTGCTCACGGCCCTGCGGGAGGGCACGGACCTGCGGTCGCGGGTCGAGCACCGCCGCGGGGAGCACCAGTGGGCGCTGCGCAACCCGGGACCGCCGAGCTACGGCACGCCGCCGGGGCCGCCGCCGTCACTGGACGCGCTGCCCGCCGAGGCGCGCGCGGTGATGGGCGCGTTCCAGTGGTCGATGGCGAACGTCTCCGGCGCGCCGGTGAGCGGCAACGAGGCCGGCGCGCCGACGGTGCGCGGGCTGCCGGGCGCGGCGGGCACGTACACCGGGACCGTCCGGGTGGTGCTCGACGAGCGCGAGTTCGACCGGATCCAGGCGGGCGACGTGCTGGTCTGCCCGTCCACCTCGCCGGTCTGGTCGGTGGTGTTTCCCCGGATCGGGGCCCTGGTCACCGACACCGGCGGCGCGCTGTCGCACGCGGCGATCATCGCCAGGGAGTACGGCATCCCGGCGACGCTGGCCACCGGCAACGGAACCCGGACACTCGTCGACGGCTCGACCGTGACCGTGGACGGCACCGCGGGCACCGTCGAGGTTCACGCGGACGCGTGATGGCGACCGGAGGCGAGGCCGCCGGGGGACGCCCCTGGTTAGGCCTGGCGGCGCTGGCCACGGCACAGCTGATGGCCACTTTGGACTCGACGATCATGGTGATCGCGCTGCCGTCCGCGCAGCGCGACGTCGGACTGGCCGACGCCGGCAGGCACTGGGTGCTGACCGCCTACGCGCTCACGCTCGGCGGGCTGCTGCTGCTCGGCGGCCGGCTCGGCGACCTGGTCGGCCGGCGCCGCACGCTGCTGGTCGGGGTCGTCGGGTTCGCCGCCGCGTCGGCACTCGGCGGCATAGCGGCGAACGCGGCGACGCTGATCGCCGCGCGGGCGCTGCAGGGCGTGTTCGCCGCCGTCCTCTCCCCGTCGACGCTGTCGCTGGTCAGCGTCATGTTCACCGAGGCACGGGCCCGCGCCAGAGCCTTTGCGATCTTCAGCGTCACGCTGATCTCCGGCGGCGCGGTCGGACTCATCCTCGGCGGTGTGCTGACCAGCCAGCTGAGCTGGCGCTGGTGCCTGTACATCAATGTGCCGATCGCGGCCGCGGTCGTCGTCGCGACGCTGCGGTTCGTCCCACGCACGCGGCCGTCTCCCGGCGCCCGGCTCGATCCGGCGGGCGTGGTCCTGATCGCGGCGGGCCTGACCGCACTTGTCTACGCGTTCGGCGAGGCGGAGCGGCACGGCTGGGGTTCGCCGCTGATCGTCGGGCTGCTGGTGGCGGCGGTCGTCCTGCTCGCCGCGTTCGCGTTCGGGCAGACCAGGGCGCGGCATCCGCTGCTGCCGCCGCGCGTGCTGGCCGACCCG
>Ga0164241_10001330_pt1 | contig 31392 bp, 43 predicted proteins | sample OricomyardsoilBY_FD_108780 | JGI IMG/M metagenome (GOLD analysis project Ga0164241, IMG submission 108780) | Backyard soil microbial communities from Emeryville, California, USA - Original compost - Back yard soil (BY) | ecosystem: Environmental > Terrestrial > Soil > Unclassified | place: USA... | reverse complement strand
TCACTATCCTGAGTATTCGCCGGACTTGTCGCATTTGCAGTCAATTGTGGCAACAAACCCTTAAGCGTATTGATGGTATCTGCATCAAGAGAACTTGTTGTTGACGAACTTGTCGTTTGGCCGCTTTGCTGTTGGTTTTGCGTCTGCGTGCCCGTCTGCTGCGTAGTTTGATTTGCAGTTGTCGACGAACTTGCTTTGGACGTAGAACCAAAAAGTGCATCAAAAAGTCCCATGGAATTTCTCCTAAATTAGGCAAACAACGCAGCGAGCCACGAATAGGCGCCTTGAAGAGCTTCGCCTACACCTGAGCCTGCTTCTGCCGCGCCTGTTGATGCCGCCGAGGCTCCTGTTCCCGCAGCACTTGCCGCACCAACCGCTCCACTTGCTGCCGAAGTTGCTCCCGTTGCTGCTGCATCAGCACCCGCAGTCGCTTCTGTTAATGCCGGCGTGATTGTAACCGGAGCAATTGAAGTATCCGTTGCAGCACCAGCCGCAGGAAGGAAACCACTATCGCCACCGGATTTTAAAACATTTTGAAGAACGCCGCCACCCGGAGAGCCGCCCCCACCGCCGCCTGGACTTTGCGCGGTAAGGCCCTGCCCATGAGGCACGGAATTTTTTGCTGTTCCTTTCACATCATCGACAATCTTCATAATATCCTTAAGACCTTTCGGCCCAACACCCTTTGCAGGCGGAGGCGAACCTTGAATAAGCTGCCCCTGATTAAGGATTGAATTTGTCGTCGGAAACTGTGTACCTGCAATGGGGGTAATACCAACCTGGGCCTGACCCTGTTTTTGTGGAAAAAGATCATTCATAAATTGCATTGTCTTGGTGGTCTGGCCGGTAGTTACCGAGTTGTCATCGCCATTGACAAGCCCATCAATGAAACTTTTCAACACGCTATCGCCGCTCGGCCCCGAACTTTCTGGAGCTTTCACCGCAGGTGTGTTGTCACCGCCGGACTTGTTCTTGTCCAGCAAATCTTCCAAGAGAGCCCCGAAATCCATCTTAATGCTCCCGTCTGCCCATCCGCTGAGCGGTTTCAAGCTCGTTCATTTTCACCTGCAAACTCGTCATCGCCGACACAGTTTGCCCGTTGATTTGCCAGAGCTTGGTAATGTCCGTTGTATTTCGCGTAATCAACGCATCCCGAAGTGCAAAATCCGATTTGGCATCGCGCTGGGTATAAACATCTTTGGTATTTTCCTGCACATGAGCCATATCTTGCTGCAAAGAATTCACCGACGATGCCATCCACACCGCAAGGCCTAGAAGCAAAGGAATGGAAAGACGCGTGATAAACAGCGTTAAGGTGCTGTCTACTATCCCACGAAATCCACTTTGAATTTTCATATCAAAAGGCTCCGGAAGTTCAGCCATTCACTGCCCCCAATGACATTTTTCCTTACCAACTTGATTATAGGCTTTAATCTGCACAACTGTTGGAACACTATCTTTCGGTGACCAAGTTATGCTTTTCGCGACCGCACAAAAACCCGCCCATTTTTCAACCTCGGTAAGACCGGTTTTGACAACAGGCTTTTGAACAGTCGTTTCAGCTTCCGTCCCGCCTCTCAAACTCATCGGGCTCGTACACGATAGCAGGATCAGCGCCATCGAGCTTACCGTGCACATCATTGCGAATTTGATCGGCTTCTTTTGCAGTATCACGTTGGGCCTTAAGAGTTGCATTTTCGTCCTCACTTCTTTGAAGAGCGACTTCCGGAAGTTCAGGGGGCTTTTCGCTCGTTTGAGATTGTGTCGGGAATACCCAGTCCAGCAACCATTGGAAAAAAGCGCGAAGAACATTCCGGAAGCTACCCATCAGGACACCTTACGATTGGGCAATGCGGGAGGAATTGGCATTGACACGATCAACAAGGGCCTGAATTGCCGCTTTTTCGTCGGGATTGGCATTGACAGCGGCAAGCTCGGTCAAATACGAAAGACCAAGATTGATCGCCTGCAATGCCGCATTCACGACAAGAGCAACTTCTGATGCATCCATGTTACGAACTCCCTCCTGAAACCAACGCCCCGGACGTATTGTAAGGCGCCAGAATTGCAGCAAATCCGGTCAGAGCCGAAACCGCCAATTGAAGATCGGTGGCCAGGTCCTGCGGATTTGCATTGGATTGAAGGGCCTGATTGTAGGTATTGATTGCAACCACGGCCCCGGCATCGGCGGTTTTTACCTGCGCTTTCACGCTTTCACACCAGGTTGCCTTGACAGCGACTTCCTGAGCGCAATTTTGCAGATAAAAATTCTGGGCTTGCTCGTAGGCAACAACTGCCTTTACGAAATCCCCAGAAGTGTCACCGACGTTTGTGGTGTTGCAAGCCGCCAAAGCACACGCGGCAAGAATACCGACAAGAACTTTCTTAATCATTGCTTAACCTCCTCTTTCTTGGGCGCAAGGATATGCACAGGCTTCTTGGTGCCAATTCGTAGCCCAATAAATACGATTGACAGCAAGGTCAGATACTCAACAAAATCATCGGAATATTTCTGAGGCATGTTGACAAACACGTGGGTGGTCAGCCAACCAACCGGCGGCGAGAACACAGCGCCCCAAAAGATTTTTGAAGTGAAAATGGACTTGGAAACCACTTCCAATTCACCTTCGTAATCCTCATCAGGAACGGTAACACCGCCTGAAATTTCCGTGTCATCAACCATTAGACACCTCCAATGTCTTGAATTTCCTTGGGATTGAGTGAAGCTTTTTGCCAAGCTTCTTTCCACAATTCCCGACTTGTCGGCCCGTAGGACCAATACTGCGCCGCCGCATGAAGCGGACGGGTGTCAAGATGAATGGCGTGTTTCATAAAACCAAAATGAGAAAATCCCGCGCGAATAGCCGCAGAGAAAACCTCATAGCGATCAAACGAACCGAAACCAATATCGAAAGCCAATTTCAAATGCGCCGAAGCAGACGCACCGCCAATCTTTTTGTTATGCTCTGGACACCGATGGCCTGAATTGATATAAAGCGATGTATTCAACATATGCCGCATAGACTGCAATTTGTCCAGAGCATCCAAATCAAGATACGTTGACCCACCGCAATAAACGCAATCCCCGTCCTGGCAAGCGATTTCTCGTGGCATGAAATTCGGCCACCGCGTACTATCCCACGGAGTTTGGATTACTGAACGATAAAGACCATCTTTCAAAGCACCGGACATTGGAACCTCTTAAGTTTTGTGGACAACACGAAGCCAAAATTCCACTGAATATGCCATGTTTGACGCATCAGCCCGTTTGGCAACCACACCAACACTGGAAATAGTGCTGCCAAAACTAGTCGAAATACTAGCCAAACTGTATGTAAGCCCTTTATCCGGCGGGTAAATACCTTGAGTTGCCGTAAGTTGAAGTGTAATAAGATTGGCTTTAGGAAATTCTCGCAACATATTAATTGTAGTTTGAAGATAAGCAGCCCCGCTATCGGCATCGACAAGTACGTTATAAAACTGTTCCGTTATACCACCCGGCCAATCAATAAGGCCGTTCTTGTTATTGACTGGAAAAGATTGTGCCCGCTCAGCAATGCCAGTGACAAGTCCCTTGTCATTGATTGTAAGCTCGGCATTATCTGCAACCGCACCGTCAACAACATCGTTGAGTGTGACAACAACATCCGTGCCTGAAATCTCGCTTGTCACATCGCCAATAAGATTGGTTGCCTGATCTCCGGTGTTGACACCAGAAATTGTTGCATTATCCGCAAGCGTGAGTGTTTTATCCGCGTCCGGAGCGGTAATTGTTAGTTTCCGATCCGCAGTAATTGCCCCGCCGAATGACAATTTTGTTTTGAAATCGCCCGCAACATTTTTTTGTGTTAGCCCTTGGTCGTTCAACAACACCGATGTGATATCAGTATTTGCCCCGGATTTTGCCGCAACAATATTTAACCGCGAGGCATCCTGATCGGCAACTTCCGAAAGATTATTGGCTCCGACCATAAAGCCTTCATCAGCATCCAAAAGTGCCGCAGAACCCAATTGGAGAGCCGCACGCGCAGCCGCAGGATTTGTCAGCTCACGAAGATTGCCTTTGGCCGACAAAAGAAGATTGCCGCCTTCGGTAACCCCATCATGAATGCGAATTGACGTATAACCTGTATCCATAATCATAAGACCATTCGGACCGGTATAAACAACCGCATCCTGAGTGGTCATTCTGATTTGAAGTTTTTCAGAAACAGCCATTAAACCCTCCGACCGGCGGATTGACCGCCAATGTCAATGAATTTGATACGAAACTGTTCACCCGGATTAAGGGCCGAAAAACGAAACCGTTTGTAAATGGACGCAAATCCAGTAGCAGAAAATGTGATTGTCGCCCCAATGTAATCCATTGGAAAAAGCATTTCCCATCCCTGCGGCGGCTCCGTAAATCCATCATCCGTGTCAAGCAATTCTAAGGTGAATTCATCGGCAGGGGTCAGATTTCCATAATCTTCCACACTACCATCGCCGTCGTTATAATCCTCTTCCGAAGCTTCCTCTGCATCATTATAATCTTCCACGGAAATATTCACATCCGCGGGGAAAACGCCCACTTGCATAGTCGAAATCCCGGAAACTTCATCCGCCTGCTGTTGGGCCGCAAAACGAAACATCCCAACATCGAGAACAGAATTGAGCCCAATCTTTGGCAAGGTAATTGCCACTGGATTTCCATACGCATCCGGCAAGTAAAGTCCAGCACCTGCTATAATATCAAATGCCGAACAATCAAAATCCGATCCATAGACTTCCGTTACACCGACAAGGGTGTTACCAACCTTTTTAATGGCCGGCTCGGAAGCTTCACGGAACAGATAATCGGCAATACAATTCGGAATTGTCGGAAGCGTTTCACTCTGCGGCTGACCATTGAAGAATTTGATATAGCCATCCAAATCCATGAAGCAATTGGTATTGTGTTTGTCCAAGCCTGTTTGAGTTTCAAAAATCCCATGATGCCGGTAATGGAATTCGCCCCATCCTTGCGATGGCATGTAATACGCAAAAGTCTGATTGAATTCCCCCTCCATAATCTTGGGGGCAAAATAGACAAAAAGAATTCTGGACGCCTGCGAGAAATACATTCCGACATTTCCAACCTGACGCTCGTCCATATTCTTAATGATATTGTCTTTGAGATATGTTCCAAAATCCGCTTCCCAAGGCTGGGGCGCCGCACCGTTCGTAATATGAAAACCGCTCTTATCCAGCGCAAGATATCCAATATCAGGAAGAATAACCCCCGCATTTGGGCTCTTAATTTTCACATCATTCGACAGCACATAAAACCGCCAAACGTAAACGGCAGCCACCTGCTCACCCTTCAAAAGGCCATTTTCAGTAGAAACGATAAAACCATCAGCCACAGGATCAACGCGATAACCAGTCTTACCAATGATTGATAAAACTTGCGCGCCAGCCCCTGTGAGCGTCGAAGGTTCAAAGTCCGTACCATCATCGAGCGCAGACCACATAACGAAAGTATCGCTAAGAGCAATGACGCGCCCATAAGAAGCACAGACGAAACGGACAAGATCATTTGCAGGAGTTGTAAGTTTCTGTACAGCATTGGTCACCGCGTTGAATTGGAACAGGCCAATGTTGTATTGCGCAAAGTAGTAAATATTCCCCACAAACGCAACTGTCCACGGCCAGTAAGTGTTGATCACATTAACCGCGATAATAAGCTCAAGCGCCAATGTATCCGGATTAAGACGAAACACTCCTTCAGGGGTGCCATAAAAGAACTCGTCGTTCACCTTGAGTTCGGAAATCTTTTCACGAGAAATTTCAGAGAACCGATTGAAATCGGCAAAACTGTGGCCAAAGTACGATTTCGGCCCATCCACATCGTCAAGAAAATTCTGACCGGAAATAATAGCCGTCTTCGCCAAGCGCCGCGGATCAAGGTCCGGCACCCAGTTTTGCAAGTCTTTCATGTAGACCGCAGTTGACGACATTATTGCCTCAGCCAGTATTCGTATTGAACTTCGGGATTATCCCCCGTATGCGTTACTTGCGAACCATCAGTAGGCCCCGACAAGGCAAACAATGAGCCGGGATTTTCCTGCAGAACGTCAGTGAGAAACATCCGGTTCCAAGTATGGTTCCAATCTGCGCTTGCCGTGAATGTGACAATTTCACTTTGAGCCCGCAGCAACCCGTTAACTTCCGAGACCGTCCAATGGTCAACATCCCGCGTCAATTCCTGTCTCGCATACCCATTCCCCACAGGCTCACCGGGTTCAATATCCGCCAGAACTGTATCGGAATTATACGGAGAATTCGTCAGGCCCAAATAGAAACTGACGGGAAGAACATCCTCCCCACGAAAGAGCGAACGAAGGAACAACAAGCCACCTTCCGAAACAATCCGGTTTCGAATGACTTGCCGCTTTTCACTACGCGGATTGAGAATGAAACGCCCTTCGACTAGCATCAGAGTTCACTTTCGATTTCATCCAGCCTGGAATTGATTTGTTCGAACAATTGTTTGATAGTCGACATGTTCGCCAAAAGCCACCGAAGAACCTGGGGATCAATTTGCATTTGGCCCGCCACGCTCAATTCAATATGCTCTGGTGTCAGATCAGCCATCAAATGTACTCGCTTCACTTTCAAATCCCTGAGTATTTCTCAGAAGATTTTGACTTGCTTTGTATTGCGCATAAGCTCGATTGGACTTATCGGTATCATCAAACCGCGCAAAGACTTTCGCCTTCGTTCCATCCGCGATCATGTCATACCAATTCTCCAAGAACCAATGCGAAGAGTTCTTTTGCCGCGCCGCATCCGTATCGGCATCGCCGGTGGTATCAACGTAGCCATCGCCATCGGCATTTAGGTATTGCCACTTGTCTTGAAGAATATCAAAATAGGCCGAACGAACCGAATAGGGCGCGCCAGGAAAAGCCCCGTCATTTACCCCCAAAGCCTTTTGATAAAGCAGGGGTTTGGCCCAATAGTAATTCAAAAACGAAATAGTTTCTCCAGCCGAAACCCCATTGAAAACATAATAATCATCTGCCGCATAGAAATATTCTGGCACATTGATCTGTTGTCTTCCAGGCAGTTTCAGTCGCGGATAACCACCATTGCCATAACGCACAGCCCCCACCGATCTAAAATACGCAGGACGGTTCCAGATATGAGGACTTGCCGTTGCCATTACTTGTTCCTCAATTCGATCGCGCGCAAATAGACCGAAGGCTTGACATTCACGAATAGTTAAATTCGAGTATTGAACGATTGAACGCAGGTTTTGCGCTCTGCCGCTCGATAAAACGACATCATCAATCAAACCGGAGAATGATCTCTCATTCTGTGCAGTTTGAAAAGGTTTTGCCGCCATAATGCCTCACCCTCGGCTATCTGTCCGTGCGCCCTGCAGGACTGTTAAGAAGTCTGCTGGTTTGCAGCCGCCTTCAAATGATCGGCATTGCCGGAATTCTTATTGGCATTTGCCTCGGATTGACCTTCAACTTCTTCCGTTTCAATCATGATCGGCGCGTGGGGGTCTTTGATAAGCGCACCCGTTGGCGTCTGATTTGGTTGCAACGAAGAAGTCGGCCCCTGCTGAGCATGACGACGAACGCCGCCAGTTTCTTCAAGTTTCTTTTTGAACCACGCTTCAGCTTCTTCCGGCGATTTCATCCGAAGCATATTTTGCGCGAGGTCCGCACGACCGCTGGCGATAAGCTTTTCCAATTCCGGAACATGCTCATCAGGAATGACAAGGACATGACCACGTCCCTTGTGCCAAACCCCACCAAGTTTCACACGATACGCCGGTGAATGCGGAGTGGCGAAAGACACCGTTTTCGGCTTGCCAACTTCTGGATTTGGCCGCGTTGTCGGCGCATTGGCGTTCGCGCTGGAATTCATTTCCGGCCCCGCGGAACCATCGGCACCCGTCGGCTTTTCATTTTCCGCCGCTTTCGGTTGCGGAACAGGCTGTGAATTCTGCTGCGAATTGGTATTGCCACCAACCGCTTTCTTTGCTGCATCAATAAGGCTCATTTCTTTCTCCTGTCATTGGGCGCAAGAAAAGATGGTGGATGCGTCAACACCCACCACCAAGTTTGGCTCCAAGAAGTTAGTCAGCCGCCGCCGCAGTCAGACCAGTGAAACGGCCCGCAGTTGCTTCAACAGCATATTCCATGGAAAGTTCCGAAGTGATGACACCATAATCGGCATCAACACCCGCACGCGAACCGTCCTTGTCATAATCATCTTCATGAGTACGACGCAGCCAGCGCGTGGTCATTGCACCCGGATGAAGAACACGCACGTCCTTCGTCCAAAGCGGACTTTCCACAAACAGGGGATGGGTCATCAGCGAAATGTTGCCGTAAGGCGAAATCCACCGATGAACATTCAGACCAAAATCCGTCTGTCCAACGGTGATGTCCAGATGACCATTCAGACGGGCAATTCCGTTGATGACTGAAAGCGCCTGATTTCCACAGAACGCGATACGCTCATTCGGAAGGCCTTTGATATTCTTCGAGAACACGTCCCGGAGAAAATCGTCCATATCGTCATAGGTCGTGGAACCGCCGGCAGGCACCACATTGGTTGTGACGAAACTGTCGATACCATTCATGGTACGGAAAGGCTGACCATTTTTGATACCGACGGAACGACGGCCAAACCACAACGCGCGTTCAATGTCTTCCGAATGAAAAAGCATTGCATCGCGCTTGTTTTTCGCCACCCGCGGACCGGTGTAGTATTCCACCGCCTGGGCTGTGCCGGTAACCGACCACGTGTTGCGGAAAAGCTGCACATAGTTGAAAACCGGGTAACCCAAATTAACCATCGCAACCGGCGCCGAAGAACCTTCTTCCTGCGCATTTGCGATTTTCTGAAGCGGGGTATCGTCCGCGATATTGACTGCCGTGGAACCGGCAAAACCACGCACAACGGTAAGGACGTTTCCGGCCACCGCAGTAACATAGAAATATTCACCAGTCAGTTCCGACATGAGGATGACGCCCGGAACATAGATTGAACCGTCGTCGACCGTCACGGAAGTCGTTACAGTTGAAGCCACCGCACCATTGACGAGCGTTCTGCCCGAAAGATGCTGTTCTTCAAACCAATTGACCACCGTATCCGTTGCCGGACGGCTTTTCATACCGCTGGTGAGTGCAAAAAGCGGTGCCGAACCCGTCGGAACTGCTTCAAGCAAACCTGCGGCAAAATCACCTTTCGGATCGCCGATGATACCGGAGTCCGAAGAAAACACGCCTTTGACTGCCATTGTCGTTACTCCAAAAATTCGGGATCGCTTAGTTCCCCTGTAGGGCTTTCAGCCAATCCGTATCTTCGGAGGTGCTTTGTGGCGTCCTCCGAAATCCCTCGTTTCTATTCGGATTTGGTTGAAAATCCGGGTTCACAGTTTTGAATGTGCGGTCGAACCATTTCTGCACACCATCCAACGCTTGGTCCTTTGTTGCCCCTTTTCCGAGAAGCCGCTGCATGATTGTTTCGGCAACGGGACCAATTGAAGCATCCTTTGTGAAAGGCAATTTCTCGTTCAACAATTCCCGAAGTTGGGTTCCTTCGACGAAATTCTTGGACTTGTTAACGGCCTGATCGACCGCCTTTGTCACCGCATTTTCGATGAGCTTGTTCGAAGCCTTCATGCTTTCGATATAAGCCCCCGTGATTTTCTGATTGATGCGATCCATCACACCACCAAAATCACCACTCTGCAACGCGGTTTTGTCCTGTTCCGTCAATTGAATTGGTTCCAGACCCACCGACTTCAAATGGTCCGCGATCTGCTCCTCCGGGGTTTTCTGCGGCCCATTGTTATTGTTGTTGTTCGGATTGTTCTGGTTCTGCGGTTGCTGCTGATTTTGCGGCTGATTTCCGCCACCAGAATTTCCGTCCTTCACATCACTCCATATGTTCTGCACCAAATCGTCGATACTGTCATTCTTATTGTCGGTGTTATTGTTGTTGTTATTGTTTGTGTTATTGTTATTGTTATTGCCGTTATTTTGCGGATTATTCCCCCCAGAATTGTTATTGGAATTTCCCGCAGGCCGGTCATCATTTTGACCCATCCAATTTTTGAACATACCCATGATACTTCTCCTTAAGTTGTTTACGATGAAGCGACTACTTTGGACGCACAGTCTTCCGAGAAACTCAGAAGGTCATTCCAGAAACGATAAAGAAGTCGCAAATCTTTAGCGTGCTGGTAATACTTGTTTGCGGCATCCGCCCCCGTAAACTGTTCCGGGTCCAACCGGGCCAGTTCCTGAGACGCTTTCGATGCCTGCATTTGAGCGAAGGTTCGGATGTAGTTTGAACCCCAAATGACATTGAGGTTTTCCTGCTCTGGACCTTGAAATTGCTCCAGGATTTCGGTATTGATAAGGGCGACGAGAGACATTGGAAATTCTCCTTGCTGTTTTAAGACGCGGCTGGCGCGCTACCGGCGCCTGTTTCACCTGTCGCTGGGGGCACTTGGGCATTTCCCGGTGCGGGAGGCTGAGCAGGCAGCGGCTGTTGCCGACGGAATTGTGCAAGATCAGTGCGTTCGCCCGCAATCGAAGCAATGTAATTCAGCAACGCGACAATATCAAGCTCTTGAATTGCCTGTTGGGATTGCAGACATGCGGTGAGAATTTCCTTCATCACCTGCATTTGGATCAAACGATCAATTCCCTTGAGACCGGTTCCAACGTCGAATTCAATATCCGCGTCAATCAAATCGGACGGCGAAATTGTCTGCACCTGCCCGGCTTCATCGACGTATTCAATTGACGTAACATTGGCATATATATTGTAGGTCATTTGAAACTTGATCGGCTGCAATGCCTGATCGGAAATAATCCGCGCAATTTTCAAGTTTCGGCGATTGCTTGCCTGAACGGTTGCTGCCGCTTGGTATGTGGTCGCCCGTTCAAGGTCTGCCACCTGCTGAGCCTGATTTGTGGGCAAAATCTTCTGCATAATTTGTTCGATGTTCCCAATCATGGTCACATTCTGATCGGTATTGGGAACATCCGTGTAATGCCGAAAGATTTTATCAATATCAATTTCACTTGCCGATGAACGCATCGGGATTTTGGCCCCAATTAATTCATCTTCCGATTTGTCAAGCCCAGGAAACGCATGGGCGTTGAAAACGGTGATACCATAGATTGACTTTCTGGTGGCATCTTGATGGGTGTTGAGAAGAAACGACGCGAAATGTTGCAACGGCAAGAGCTTTTCCGCATACGTCCGCTGATCGTTATTCAAATCATCCTCAATCGGTGACGCCATTCCACATGGCAGCATTCCGTGGCTGTCTTCCAATTGAACCCCATTTGCAATAAACTTACCATTGGCCAGTGTTATACGCCAAATTTCAAGGTTCTTGCTTTTGGAAAGTCCAAAATCATTGGGGCAAAGCCACCCAGTAAAATAGACCAATTCCTGTGTCGGTTCTGAGTCCTTGGCCGGTCCACCATCTGAAAGAGTTTGTTTCCAATTCGTCCTGGCCCCAATCGGTTGCGCCGTTCCATCACGAACTTCCGGTGGCTGCATGTAGAAATAAATCTGATCAGAAGACACACCACTTCCAGGCGCCGTTGGTTGGGCTTGGACTTGCCTGTTTTCACCGACAAACCGATCCACACCAAACAATTGCTTGTCATCCGCCATCTTCTTAATACGGAACGGGGTCTTTATACAAACCTCTGCGAAATATTCACCCTTCTTTGGAAGGTCAACCGGATGCACCGAAGTATCATAAAGGAAGTTATACATGTCGAACGATTTCAACACATTTCCTTCCCACACAACACCGGGCTTTTTACTCAACTGGCCCCCTGCAGTTTTTGCAAAGGTTACCCCCATGTGTTTTTCCCAAGCACAGTACATGCCGCCAAGGTTATACTTGAGAGCATTCCCCAGCATCTTGGAAAATTCGCGATAATACTGCGCGGACTGACCATTCCGATTGATATATTCCGTCAAGCCTTTTGCCACCGCTTGTTTGTCGGCCCTGGAAGTCGCCTCGAAAATATCCATATCGGGGGCAAAAACCGAAAGCAAATATGTGTTTGCCTCGTCAAGCTGAGCATCAGCAAGCGGCAAATTATGCTTGGTCGGTTTCGGCGATTTACCTCGCTTATTATCCCGATCACGTTTTGCATCATCACGATCATGCCTGATAAACCCGGAAAGTTGAATATCAATATCAACCATCCGCTGAGTTCGCCACGCACGTTCCTGATCTGAAAGCCGCAGCCTGTCAAGAATATGCTTGACAAGTTTCTGTTCCATTTCTGGATTTGCCAGGATCGGCAATGCCGCTTTATCAGTTACTGTGATTGTCGCCGGCTTTGTAACCGAACTTCCACCCGTGAATTGCCTGCCTTTGGTTTTCTGCGGCAATGCATATTGGTTCTTGCCCGCTTCTTGCCCACGTCCAGGTTTCAAATCTTTATAAGCCATGACAACCTCCTAGTTTGCACAGACCGAATACCCCGTAGATATTGCAAATCTGGCAGGATCAACTTCGTATCGTTCCATGATAGACGGCAAATACAATTCCACCATCGTCGGTCCCTGAGCACACGCGTCAATAAGATCATCCACATTGTTTGTTTTCAACGGATCATATTGAAGCAATTGCTCCGTGATTGCAAAATCACCTTCTTCCAGCACCCAAACACCTTTGCGCAGCAGTGAACACCACGCAACAAGCCGCTCGGTCTTGCTTCTATTTTTATGCGGAACAAGGTGAGTTTCAAAACTCTGATTATACATCTGGGCCAAAACATCAAATACAAATTTGAGAACTTTCTGATACCCAGCCGCTTCAACACCAACCGCACGCGTATTCCACTTATGGCAAAGTTCCACAAGCATCAGAAATAACTGATCTGGTTGGTATTTCCCTGTGACAAATTCCGTAATATGCCACACACCATTCATCAACGCATGAACTGCAATTGCCGTGTCATTGCCCCACACCTCTTTTGAAATTGCAGGATCAACTGTGACAAATGCCGCTTCCTGTTCACCCGGCACTAGCGGCGACGCGTATGGTATTTGACTTCCTTCAATAAGCCCGGCACCTTCCGCCATGGGCATATTCATCATTTCGGCAAACCACCGAGCAACAAGTCCTAGTTTCTGATACTCCAGATAATCTGCTCGAATTGCATCCTTGGACCAAAGGTCTTCCCAAAGCGGCGTGCCATCTGACTTCAAACATCCATAACGAATACTATGCCAAAGATCAGATTTCACCACAATATGATAAAGAATTGATTTGTTTGAAAGCATGTTCCCAGCATACATTATCTTCGGACGCCGCCGGGTGAGAGCCTTCATGAACGGCCCATAAAACCACGATATAATCTTTCGCTGCAAAAGCGCCGTGGCTGTGTTTTCATCATCTTCAAGATCATCCACGCACGCAAGTTCTGGACGGGTATTGTCCACGTTCATACCGCGAACTTGCTGCCCGGCACCCAATGCACGAAGGATACAGAATTTCTCTATTGAATTCCCAGTCCCATCTGGAATGTACAATTTAAATTTGTAAAATCCTCTTGTGTCTTGCGCAGTTTGAAAAAGCACCGCACCAAACATGGATACGAAATTATCACTTTGCAAATAGTTGATAATATCCTTACACGCTTCTGAAGCAATTGCAAGGGTATTTGAAAGATAAACCGCAAAACGATATGGACTGAAAAGGAAATGCCAAACGACCGCCAATTTCATCAACGTCGTTTTCGCATGGCCGCGAGGCAACGCCAAAGCAATGTTCAAAATATCCGGCATCGTTAACAATTCCCAACTCTCAAGATGAAAATCAGGAATATCAAACTCAAGTTCTTCGCCGAGGAAAAATTGAATGAAGAACCGCCCAGAATGTTTCAAATTCCAAAGGATTTGCCCCGCATCCATCTGAATGCCAACGGTTTCGGCAGGCTTACGAAAAGCCATTTCCTCAAACCCGGCATTCAAATTTTCTTCTTGCGACGCCTCTAAACTCATTCAAGGTCTCCCGTGAAATCAATTCCCGCAAGCCTCAACGCTTCCGCAGTTGCATCCACAGTAACTTCTTCTGCCATCTTATTGGCAGTTACAATCCCAAGCAAAGTCGAAACTGCATTCGGTGTTGGCACATCACTACGCTTTTTTGGAATTTGCGTCACCGGCCTGGGTGAAACATCCACCACTTCGCCGTCTTCCGATTGCTGTTGGACTTTCTGCACAAATTTGTTATTCATTTGGAGAACAATTACATTCCCCGCTTTTGCTGCATTGATGACCTTTCCATTCCCTCCAGGAGTTCTGCGGACGGCTTTATTGGCTATTGCCGCTGCCCCCAAGGCAAACCGCGGATCACGATTATATTGAAGTGTTTCCAAGATCGACGCGAGAGCTTTTTCCTCAACCGCATCCCATCCCTCTTCCAAATCAATTTGTCGCTGCGTTCTTTCTGCCAGCGCTTTTGATTTGGCCTCATGGAATTCCGGCGTCTGCATAACTGCAGCAACCTGATCCATATTCAACAACAAAGTATCTGCAATTTGGGTATCAATAAACCCATAGGCCGCAAGATTTCCCGCCCGTTGCCGCGTTATCGCGTCAGGCATCACCACCCTCGGAAAGGAAATTTCTTCGCCCATTACTGTCTCGTTTCTGGTTCAATTTCCTTGAAAAGGTAATGAAAATCCGCCGCATTACCCCTAACAAGCCACGCCCGTTTCCAGTCCGGTAAAATAATTTTTCGCCCATACATTGAATGCAATTGCATAAGAAATACTTCTTTAACTTCTTCCGTTAGAAAATCTTCAATAATAATTTCCTTAACATGTTCCCCGCACAGCGGCAAGCCCACCTCGGTTTTCAAACACGTCTTTTCGTCCTTCGCCCACCCCGTCGGCGGAATGCAGATAATCCCAACAAATTCACCCTTCCCCAGACACCCGACATGCTGACACGGCAAGAACCCAATTCCCTTTTGCGAAATTTCTTTTTCGAATTTTTTCCCCGAATTTTTTTCTCCTGCGGAAAATTCGCTTTCGCTTCCTCTTTCCTCTTCCGCTTTCTTTTTGGGTGGGGTTTTCATTTTTTCCTCAGAAAGGTTAGGTGAGAGCTATTTAATGGCCGGGGCCCCCATAGAAAAAATGGGGGGAATGCACCCCCCGTCTAGGAAAATTTCCATGGTCACCATGCGAGCGACAGGGCGAGGGAGGAAATGCAGAGAATGACAATGCCAAGGCCGAAGATGAAATCGGCGATGCCTGGACGGAAATTGACAGGCCCCGGCGGCGAAACCTCAGTGGCTTGATCTTCGGGCACCAAGAAATCAGCCACCGAACCGGGCGCGCGAAACGTAGCTTCTGGATGCATGTGAGATTTGAGATTAAAAGCCATTAGCAACTCTCCAATGTTAGAACCAAAAGGCAGTAGTGAAGTGACCACACCGGCCAGTCACAACGATTATATAGCTCCACACCCATTAACAACTGATTAATAGCACTCATTTTTGGCCTCCGAAAATCCTAGCACTTTAACAAACGCCCCCCAACGATCTAAGTCAAGGGGCGCAAGTTAAAAGGCTAATTTAAGCGGCGGGCTGTTCAGCCGTTTTTTCTTCCGAACCTTCGTCGGAAACATCAGTGCTGAACTCTTCGAGGTTCAGATCAATCTCGCCGATTTCATCCGTCTTTGCATCACGCGTGGACAACCAGTAATCAAAGATTGCCACATCGTAACCAGCCTGTTGTGCGCGAGCTTTGGCAACACCGATAATCTTCTGCCACATATCAGGCTTGACCCGCGCGAATTGCGTTGCAGCGAACGCGGAATTGGCAAACGCCATCCGCAACGAAGCAACCGTAACGCCATTGACGCCTTGTTTGTGAAGCGCCTTTGCAAGCGCCTTGGCTTGGAATTTGAACGCATCCAAGTCATAGCGCGCTTTGAAGCAGCCGGAGGGAATGACAAACTGGGCTTCCGAAGCATCATCTTCGCCCGCCGCATTCAACACGCGGTTGGTATAAAGACGATAGAGATTGCGCTTAACCACATCATCCGCCAACGCGGTTTCAGCATTTGCCACGGCGATTACGCGGTTGGAGCCATCGTTTTCATTCCGCACAAGGGCGAAATTCGTGAAGCCTTGGTCTTTGCCAACCTTTTCGGTCCAATCAACCACGCTTTCGGTTTCGTCTTTTGTGAGCATATCCACGATCGACACGAAAGCCGTGGTTTCTTCATCATTGTTGGTATCAACGATGATCTTGCCGCGTTTCGTGTAACGATCAAACAAGTCTTTGGCGCGTTCCGACAAGCTAGTCGCCTGTTCAGTGTTTGCCTGTTGAACTTCAGTCATTTTCAAAACTCCATTGGTTAAGTCAGTGCAAGGGCGCATCTGACAAGTGTTAGTCTGCACATTTTGGAAGATGATGCAAATGAAAAAGCGAGAGAAAGAGAAATAACGAGAAAAATCACAGAGGATGAAAATTCAATATCAGGCGCGAAATCAGAAGAATATCAGAAAAAATATCATCACGAATATCATTTGAAATGGAGATTGTTATTTCACTGGCGGTTGCAGTTTCATTCCAAATTTCAATGTCAAATACTAATGTCAATGTCGAATGTCACGACCCCGGCCCCACCCCCTATCCACACCGTCGGCAGTGTACAATGGTCCGAGTTGCGTTTTAGCCCGTGTTTTTGCCCCAATTCGTGTAATGCTTTTGCCTGTGTTTTCTCCCCACTTTTGTTCCCCTTTATGCTCTTTAGGTAAAATCAATTTTCGATGGGGGGCCTATAGTCTAATGTCCTTGATACCCCAAATAGCGAAAAAAAGGACACCGAATGGGGCATAAACAGGTGGAAAGGGGTAAAATGCAGGGAAATCACGGGAATATAGGTAAATATGGGCGGAAATCACACCAAGGCTATCGGTCAGGGGCTGGAAGTCCAAAGACGTGACAGTGACATTGACAGTGGGATTGATATTGATAGTGATATTCTTTGTGATATTTCAAAAAGATTGAAAAAATTCCGAGTGAAAAATTGAATGGCGCAAGCCAACGAATAAACAGCAAGAGGAATATGCAAATTGAAATGACAATAAAATCATAGCTGCCGAAGGCAAAACACATTGGTTGCCAACCGGGGCAAACCTATAATGCGAATGACAATAATTGTGTTGAAACGTGAGAAGTCAAAAATCATCCAGGCGGCGCGAAAGCCTTTCGACCGGGAAGTGAGTGTTGCAAAAATGTCACAGTCCCCAATTATTTTTCCAGACCCCTTTACCTGGGGTGCGGTTTCATGCAACCATGATCGGTCACTAGAAGGATAGGAATTTTTTCCATGGCAAACATCTTGGAATTACAAGGGGTTATCGCATCAAGCGAGACCTTGGCGGCGGAAAAAGAACTTTCCGTGCGCGTCAACAATCCAACTCTTGCGGTTTCAATTGATCCTTTTGCGATTTTTTGCGCAAAAACAGGAGCAAAAATTGGAATTCGCGAAAAAAACAGCATTCTTGAAGCGATAAAAATGCGAGGAAAAATCGCAATCGCGGAAGCAATCTTTTCAAGCCACGGCCTTGAAGTGCATCCCGCGTGGGTGAAAACCGACAATAAGGCGCTTGATGAATTGCAATTTAAAGACCCAATTGGCTATGCGTGTTTTTGCTTCAATCTTTTAACCGCAAGGTTCTACGAAGACCCACGCATTATAAACGGCCATGCCGAGCGTTATTGGTCTCTCGCGCGGGCTCATGCGTTGCTTTCGCAATTTGGCGATGATGCGTGGGACGATTTATGCGCCCATCTTTGTCACCTTTTAACCTACACGCCCGATACGTTTCGCTACCTTTCGCGCCTTGTGGGGCGTTCCGCGCAATCTTCTGAACAACTTGCTTTGCTTGCTTGCAGCGGCGAACTAATCCCAGCAATCAAGAAAGCAATTGACGCGGCAATGACAAGCCTTGGTCATGCGGATTATGCAATCAAGCGCAAGCGGTTTGAGGATATTCCAAACACGCCAAGCGAAATGGCAAAAGGCCCATCCAATATTCGGATGCAAAAAACCTCGCGGCGCAAACTTCAAAAAGATGAAATCAACCACGCCTATTCCGCGCTAACGGATATTCTCGCCCCGCTTAATCAAGCGGCAAGAGATGAACGTGCGCGAATGAACGGCTTTACTGGTGAAAAGCGCCCGGTTGAAATCAACCTGAATGAACTCGCGTCGATTGAAATTGACGAATTCGCGGACCCGGATGATTGGGATGAAGATGATACCGTGGTTGTCCGGCGGATTTCTCGGCGCGAAATTCCAAGTGAAATTCAAAAGCGGATTGAACTCGGCGAGCAAAAACCCAAGTCAGGTTTATTGCAAACAATTCGCGCGCAATCTCAAGCGAAAACTGAAACCATAACACAGACGAAAACTCAATCCGCTTTCAGTCTTTTGAAAGCCAAACTTCAAGGAAACTAAAATGACCAAAGAAGAAATCGGAAACCGCATGGAAAAAGTCAAACATGCGGTAGAGGCGGAACTCGCCCGAACGGATACGCTTGAATGCAAATTTCTCGGCTTTGTAATTGGCCGTGCAAAAGACATTGATTATGGAGCGGATTATGCAATTTTTGTTGAATTCACTCCCGCATTAATGTTCGAGAAATTTGCAATCGGAAAGGACATTTGTTTGTTTTTTGAGCTCGGAATGATTGAAACTTTCGATGCTCAAGGACAAACAATTGCACGACTTGAACGGGATGAAATTGTCAAAATCCTCTATGAAATAATAAAGGACAAAAAATGAGTTTGCTCCAGAAAGTTCGCGAAAGCCAAAAGCAAGCGGAAATTGACCGTCAGAAAATTGAACCTGATGATGTCAATCTTCGCGGCACCGGCTTGACTAAACGTGAGGCGGAAAAAGTAACGAAGGAATATGAACGTGAAACCGAAAAATCTTTACGCTCGGCGGAGAGCCCATCACTCGTTAAAAACGAAGCAGAGGAAAAATTCGCCAGAGCGATCGAAGAAACTGCTAGAGCAATGGAAGATGCAACAAGTCGAGGAGAAATTGAACTCGACGCAAGCCAAATTGCAGCAGTTCGAGGAATAAAAGAAAACCAATTTTCAGTCCTGATTGGTGCGGCGGGTACGGGTAAAACAACCGTAACGAAACGCATCGTGGAGGAATTGTCAAAGCGCGTGAAAGTTATCAATTACGCGGAAACTTATTTTGAGACAATTCAGGGGCCGGACGATAAACCAATGCGAGTTCGGGCCTCTCCAAAAGGCGAAGAAAACGAAGCGGATTTAATCCCGTCAATTGCGGGTGCGGCTTATACTGGGCGCGCAAGTCAGCAATTTCGACGGGCAATGCCAGAAAAATACCATCGGACAATTTCAACAATTCATTCCATGCTCGGCTATGCGCCGGTGTATGAGGATTATGAAGATTTTGATCCAATTTCAAAAATCGAAGTGACAAAGACGCGGCGGGTTTTTCGTCCAAGTTTTGACGAAATGAACAAACTACCTTTCACCGTGTTCATTTTTGACGAAGCGTCGATGATACCAATTCCGCTTTGGAATGAGTTTATTGCGGCGACAAATCCAAATGTCAGGATTGTGTTGATTGGTGATATAAACCAATTGCCACCGGCATATGGAAAAGGAATTCTTGGCTATGCGATGCGGCATTGGCCTGTGTTTGAATTGACGCAAATTCATCGCCAAGCGGCAAACAATGCAATCATTCGGAATGCACATAATGTCCTCAACGGAAAACCGCTAGAGAATGCAAGTAATTTTCACATGATTGGGAATTCGGGCGAAAAGAAAGCGCCTGCCGGTCAAGGGGAAATGAAAGTCTATGTGCTGAATGTTATTCGAAAATTGCATGAACTTGGCCGCTATGATCCTTATCGTGATACGATCATTGTGCCGCAAAACAAAGGCATGATCGGTCAGCTTGAATTGAATAGTCACCTTGTCACAATGTTCAATCCTGAGCGGCGTGAAAATGGAATAATTGTCAACAAACGTGTGAACATTCACACCGGCAAACAACATGTTTATTTTGCCATGGGCGACAAGGTGATGATAATCGCCAATATCAATAACACAGAACCGCCGATTACCAATGGCATGGTCGGAATTGTCGAAAGCATAAATGTCAACGGCAAGTATGACATGAAACGTGCTCAAGTTGATTTCTCAGAAAACGATGATGCTGACGATGATGATCCGCTGGAAATTGATCTTGATATGTCGGCGATAAACTTTGCCCTTGAAGGTGAAGAAACCGGCGATGGAAAGAAAGAAAAAGAAGCCGAGGATCAGCGGCAATCCAGTCATGTTATGACGATTAAATTCGACAACGGACAATCGTTTGTTTGTTCCACGGCGGGCGATTATTCGAAAGTCGTCTTTGGATATGCCACAACTTGTCATAAAGCCCAAGGCGGCGAATACGCAAATATCATCGTCGTTTGTCATTCAGCAAATTCGGTAATGCTTAAGCGCGAATGGCTCTACACGGCGCTGACGCGGGCAAAACAGAATGTTTATTTAATTTGCAATGCGCGCGGATTACAACAGGCAATAACAAACCAATCAATCAAAGGGCGAACAATTGCAGAGAAAATTCGTTCGTATTTGATTGAAACCAAATCGGATGATACTGAGGAATTTGATACAAACAAATTCCCAATTCTTTGGGCCAACAAACACATGGAAGATATGGAAATTGTGGAGGAAGAAAATGTTGAGTAATCTAACACTTGCAAAAGCAATTGCATTTTGCGCTCACATGGTAGCTTCAGCACATTGTCATGTTTGGGTTCGTGATGAATATGTGCCGATAAATTACATAAAATCAGTACAAATAAATTGGGATATAAATTTACATCCGGATGTTGGTTTGTCACCATGTTTACGATTTAAAGGTAAGGTTTTAACGTGGTGGAATGGAAAAACTCTATTTATACGAACTGTCGATGGGAATGGTTATATCGAAGCTGATGAAAAATGTGTCATATTATTTGAGACATTGTATCTAAATGGAGGCACTTTTAAACTCAAAGAACCTATACATTTTAGGTGAGTTATGAAATTGCTCGTCCATTGTAAAACTTGTGGTTTGAAACTCGGCAGATCGGATGTTCCGTGTATTATGGAATGTCCGATCTGTGAAAAATCAAGAATGATGCTGAAGTGGCATCTAGCTTTTGATCGGGCGAAATTTTGTGACGAAAACAACTGGAACCCTAATCAGGAAAATTGGGGTTCGGAAGTTCAACTTCAAGAAGATGCCAATGACAAGGCAATTTCGCTTTTTCATTGCTATCTAATTGGATTTTTTGGAAGTGACATAACGGATAAATTGCAGCGAACTTACCGTGATGGTTTGTTCATTCTAGAAAGGTATGCAAAATGAGCTTGCTTGACAAAGTCCGGAAAGGGGAAAAACCAATCCCCAATTCGGAACGAAAACCGGAATTGGACTTGTCGATGTTTGACAGTCCAGAAGCGTTCGATCAATTCGAGAAACAATTGTCAGCGGATGACATTGTTCTCGACGGAAGCGTCCTTGACGATGAAATGATCGAGGAAATCGAACAAGAACCGTCGAATGAATTGACTTCGATTATCATCCAATCGCTTCGTCCACGCGAAATGCTGGTGAAGATGCTTTCGGAAACGAAAATTGGGGAGCAATTCACCTTCACGGTTGGCCGCAATAAAGGCCATGCGTTTGTGGCGGCAATGAGAAACATCCTCAGTCGCATTCGGATGAAAAATGCCAATAAAGGCAAGAAACTTGACAAGTGGATGCTGGTGACAATTGGTATCAAACTTGTCGAAGGAAAAGACCAAGTAACCTTGGTGCGAACCTATACGCGAGTTCAAGTTAAAGGCTCGGTCTATGACGAGTTGGAAAATCTTCTCGAAGAAGTTGACAAACGGGATGCCGCAGAAATGGCAAACAACAGGAGCTAGAAATGTCATTACGAGATATGTTGGATAAACAAAAAGCGGAAAAGCAACAGGCATCACATGTGAAACCGGAAGTGAAACCGGCGGCGGCAAGCCCATTGGTGGCAAGTCCAGCGCCAACAAAAACCGGACTTTCTCTTGCCGAAATGGCAAAGGCAAAAGTCCAGCCAATACCAGCGCCGGTGCCGGAACAAAAACCTGTGGAAATTACTCCTCCAAATCCTGCGCCTGCGGTTCCACAAAAAACCAGTGGATTGTCTGCGCTTAAAGCGGCAACGGCAGCTGTGAAACAGCAAGTGGCAAGTGAAAAGCCCAAACAACCTGCCCAATCCGCATTGAAAACTATTCAGGCGAAAACACCCAAAGAGGTAATCGCCCCAAGACAGGAACAACAAAACGCACCGCAGCCAGAAGGCGCCCCGGTTGTTCCTGTTGAAATGGAAAAGCTTCGGGGAAATCTTGACTATCTTGCAGCGAATATCGAACAAAAAGAACTCGTCGGGCAAGTTGTCAGGACAATTGCAATCCAACTGAAAGAAAGCCCCGAACTCGAAGCCCATATGAATGACGGGGATTTCAACCTTATCATTCGCGGGTTGCGTAGGGCGTTCAATGTGGCGGCGCGGAACAAATCCGAAAAGAAAGAATTCAAGCGAAAAGCCGACAAGGAAGTTGATGAACTTTCCGGTCTGCTTGGTGATCTGGGGATAAGCTGATGAGTAGCACAAAAGACAAATACGAAGGTTTTATCTTTAGCTGCGATACTTGCGCGGATGCGTTTCCAACCGGAATTTTCCAGTCGTTTATGACGGCTTGGGAAAAGGCAAAAGCAGCGGGATGGTTATACATCAAACACGGCCATCTTGGATTGAACCGCCATTTCTGTTCGCCGGGATGTAAATCTATTTATCTGAAAGCCCATTCTGATGAGTGAATTCAAATGGAAATATTCAACCGATAAAATCATTCTCTCGCATTCAACCCAAACTACAGCGGAAAGTTGTTGGCGAAAGTTTGAATTCAAGAAAATGTACGGTGATCTTGAGCGCATTCCTGGCATAGAAGATACTGGGAATTTTCCTGCGGATGTTGGAAAAGCGCTTCATGCCGGTTATCAGAATTTTCTCATTCACCGGGATGAAGACAAAGCCGCAATGGAATTTCTCAAGGAATTTCCCTACGAGTTGGAGTTTCAAAAATCCGATAACGTAACGCGGTCGCTTGAAGCGTCGTTTTCAACCCTCCAAGCAATGATTTCCCATCCAAGTGCGACGAAATACCAATTAGTGGAAATCAAAGGTTTGGACGGAATTACGCGTCCTGCAATTGAAGTGCCGTTTGTGATTGAAATTACAAACGCGCCACTTCCGGTGCCGGTCTATTATGTGGGGTTCATTGACGCGGTGCTTTATGACAGTTTTGAATATGGCTATTTTGCATCGGATATTAAAACCACACGGCGCTGGGCCAATGACTTTTCGGCCAAATATGAGTTCGATGAACAAACTGTTCCATACGGAATGATCCTTGAACATTGTCTTGGCCATGAAATGGATGATTTGAATACAAACTATCTGATTGCCTATGTGGACTTGCTTGAGCCCAAGGTGCAATCACATTGGTTCAAAAAATCCAAAGAAGATTTACAGGATTGGCTTCGGGGGCTTTGCGTCAATATAGATCAGATTGCTGAGTTCTCGAAATACCAATTCTTCCCACGTGCAACTTCTGGGGATGTTTGCTTTGCCTGGAATAGCAAATGTGAATTCCTTGAATATTGTACGTTTCGTGACCCCGAAACAATTGCAAAAATCATGGGGTCGCCGAAACAACGGAAGGGGTTTTTCCATGACGGGAAAGAACCATGGGTGCGGGCGCAATTACCGTACCTTCCAAAGGAGGTAAGATATGGAAACGCTGTTTGAACTTTGGCCGCTTTGGCTCTGGATTGGGCTATGGCTTTGTGGACTGTTGTTTCTCAACTTCAAAGAAGAGGCTCCAAATGAACCCAGATATAGCAATGGTGACGGCAATAATTATCATTCTGGCCCCAGCGATCATAATCGTGTTTAGCGGGAGAAAAAACAAATGAAAACTTGTGAAGACGAAGGATGTGAGTTCTACGGTACTCCGCACGAACATGTGGAATTAACTTATGATTATATCACAAAACACTGTTCATTTATAGAAGCACAACACGGGCACGGCCCTGATATGTTCTTTTATACCTATCGGTGTAAACAAATTCGTCGATTAAAATTCATAGACCGTTCTTACAGAAAATCACGAACAACTGAACGTGAATGGTATGTTGATGGAAATCGGGTTGAATTGCCTGTTGATCCTCTCATTCAAAAACCGATCATTGAAGAGGCCTGTCGGTTGTTGAAAATCCCACCGGAAATTTCTGAGGATGAAAAGAAAATTCTTCGAGAAGTCCCGTGGGAATTCACATCAATACCTAACCGTGGCGAATGGACGGTTAAAAACTACCTGCTTCATGAAAAGGGCCTTGTTGAATGGAAAGATGGAAAAATCAGGAGACTGTGGCATGAGCAAGTCAACTAAAACCCCCGCATCGAAGAAGGAAAAATTCGATGCTAAATCCGAATTGGAAAGGCTTAATACAAAGCTTGATGTTACTACTGCTGCTTATGTTGACGGCATCAAATCTAATATAGAAAGCATTGATGCGCAGCGGGCCGAACTTTCGGAAATCAAAGGCGAACAGGCGAATTTTGACAACAGGCTGGTGGAGTTAAATCAGAAGCTGGAAATTGCTTTTGATCGACTTGCACAAGTGGAAAGTGGTGGAGAAAATCACGAAAATCGTTTGCGTAAATTGTCAAACGAATTAGAAAGCATAGATAGTCGAACGATTGGAATTCAACATCAAATTGAAACCAATCGGAAAATGCACAATCAAGCCCAAGGTAATCTTCCAGACGATATTCGTCGTGTGATTACTGAAATGCCTGAATTCCGCTGGCCTTCTCATATTATCCAACGCGGATGTGTTTGTCCTGTTGGCGCCGAACAAGGGTGTCGAAATCTTCAATGTGGAAGAAAGTGAAGGCAATGACCAATGATGCACAAAAACCGCATGAATTTGGCGATGGGGATTTTAGCCCTTGCGTCAACTGTGGAAGGTATGTCGAGGAATGCCTCTACGAACCTTTCTGTGACAGCAACAAAGAACGAACCAAGTGGGAACGGGAACAAAGAAAACGAGAAGAAGATGTCAATCGAATGTATCTCGGATGAACCGTTGCCGCAAAGACTTGTTGTCAGTCGATTTAACATCGAGCTTTGCCGTCGAATTGGTGTGAGAATAAACGGCGAAGATATGGGGACAAGTCTGAGAGGATACAATGTCGAAACCGGAACGGCAAAGAAAAATGACGGAACGGTTTTGAAAGGAAAAATTGAACCGTACTGGCGCGAGGCTGTGCCGGTGGAAACAAGGAGAAAGTGAAATGGCCACGAAACTTAACCCCGGCAAATACGATTGCTACAAAAAAGCCGCGCCGGATGAACCGATGTTTGTTCTTTTAGCGCGCGATAAACGGGCATCGTCTCTTGTCGCCATTTGGTCCGCTCTTGAAAGAGGCGATCAACACAATGCAAGAGTTCATTTCAAGAACCTTTTGGGTTTGGTCAGCCGACTGCCCGCGGAACCCAATCCGGCCAAGGCAGATGAAGCATTTCAATGTGCCCAAGAAATGGTTTCTTGGCGTTTGAAAAATTTGCCGTGAATTGTCATGGGCTCTGGAATTGGATTTATTGGGTGCAATCGTATCTTCAAAGCGCCTCCGGGAGAAGAAGAACGTGTTGTGCCTCTTGCAGTTCATGACAATGGAACAAACATCACAGTCTGTTGGGAGTTAACTCAAGATGAGCTTAAACAAATCAATGAAAAAGGACGGGTCTTTGTCACTTTCTGGAGCCGTGGGCTTAGCCCTCACTTCGTTGGAAGCGAAGATACTGTCCGGCAATTCATCGCTGACAATGGAGCATTTCCTAAAAGCAAAGATTAAACGGACACGGTACGGGGAATTTCGTGTTCGGATTGCTCAGCACGGGGCGAAAGTTCCTGTGACAATTCTCGGAGGATGTCCGACGTATACAATAGCAAGAACCTATCTGCGGCTTTATATGCAGGTAAATGCAGCTTGCACGGATGGGGCAATTGAAGTGAATATCGGCAAAGACTATTGCGTTGTCGGTCGCAGAATATGGCGCTGTAATCCGTATATAAAGCCAAAACGTCATTTCCACCCCAAACCAAGGAGACCTTCCCATGCCGGTTGAAAGGCACATTCGGTTTGAAATTTCGCCGGGGCGCCACATCACAATGGTTGCTCCTTATTTCAATGAACTTCTGCAAACCCAAGAATATGGTGTTTTGCCGCGAGAACCGGCGGCTCATGCGCTGTGGCACTACTTTTGTGTTGTCAGCGGAGCGTATCGGAAGCACAAAGAAAATATGGTTCTCGAAGATGATCCTTCGATTGGGTTCCATCCACGAGAATTGTTTGAAGGAATTGCAAGACAACATTGCGTTCCAATCGCTGAAATGTGTAAATATTGGGATGTTGTGAACCGTCAACGCGTGGCTCTGAGGCTTGATCCCCATGACGATATTCCCGAAAGTTTCAAATACCGCCAGCTTTGAGGAAAAACAAATGACTTGTGAAGTTGATCGAAGAAAGCGGGCTAAAGGCATTCTCTTACGACGGGTGCAATTCTTTGGGTTTCTTCTTCGCGCTCTTGCACAAGTTGAAGCGGATTTTGTCGTTATGAAACGAACAAATTCGCAAGTCTATCCTGACATTGAAACCTATGAATGGTGGATTGAAAATGTTTTGAGCAGAATTCGTGAGGAATTGTACGCGAAACCGCCCAAAATCTAAACAATCCCCAGAATAATTTTTGTTCACCTCTTGACAAACAAGTCAGGATGTGATAGGCTCTCTGGACGAGAAGGGAATTTTTCAAAATGCCTATGCTAGATCAGCCATCGGAAGGTGGTCGCCTTGGCCGTATTTTGCTGTACGGAAAAGGAAAAACCAAGAAAACAACGTGGGCGGTAAAAGCCGCGGAGGCCGGTTTCAATGTTTTTCACATTGACGGTGACGACGGCGCGCACATTTTGTACCAGCCGGGAATTCTGAGCGAAGAAGCACGGAAACGGGTACTCACAATCAATGTTGTGGATACCTTTGAACGTGCTGTTTTCGCTTCATTCATGGCGCGGTTTTGCAAGGCAGGAACCACAGGATTTACCTGGGATGAACAAGACAAACAAATCGTCCTGGGGCTGAGAAATTCCGAACACACATTTGTTAAAATCGAACCGCCGAAATTCACGTCCAATGACGTAGTTATCATTGACAGTTGGACACGTCTGGCGGCGAGCACACTTTTTCAATTCGCCAAAGAACATTCCATTGATCTTGCCGATGCGGCGAAAGTTGAATGGGACGGCTATGGTTTCCAGGGGCGGTTTCTCGATTTTGTCCTGAAATCGCTCTCGGCATTTCCTTGTCATGTCATTGTCATTGGTCATGCGACAGTTTATGAAAAGCGGTCAAAAGACCAAAAGACAATCCTTTCCCAGACAACTCAACCAATTTCAAGCACCGGACCGCACGGGGCCAAACTCGCGGATTTCTTTTCCGATGTGTTCTTCTTTGAGAAAATGTCCGATACCGCGTATTATATTCGAACCAGCGGTTCACAAGATCGTATGGGCGGAAGTCGTCATTTTGACGCTGGACATTTGAAGATGGAAGAATTTCCAATCTCCAAGCTGTTTGAAAAACTTGGGTCAACCCCAAGCGGAGCGAAAAATCTCGGGGCTGAATTCATTCCAAAGGGCGTTATCCAAGAAGTCGCCCAGGTAAAACCAATTGCCTTGGGCTCCAAACAAACAATTTCATCGCTGGGAAATGGTGCGGCAAAAGCAGAAGTAGTTCCCGCCAAACCAGCAATAGTTTCGTCAGGAGGTCTTGCGTCGCGTATCAAAGGTCTTTCCTGAGGAATGCCAAGGGCGCCAAAAATAGGAGGGTACAATGGTATACCACTACGACGACGATTAGCTGAATGAGCGTAAGTGGATTGTCGCTCACCACAGACTTGGGGTATATTGTTTAGCCACTGTGTACCTTAAGAAAGATGAAAACCAGAGAGGATTGGCTGTTCGGTAAACAGGTGCGAACCAAACCTCTCTGGTTTTTCTAAGTGGCCTCGTCAGTCAGTAAAAGTCAAACTCAAAGGAAAATCAAATGTCACAAGAAGGCGTAAAACCAGAAGACATGGTTATCATTGAAGGCGGCGAAGAAATCTCCCTTGCCGATTTGGCGGGTGTGGATTTGGAAGGGATTGCTGAACAGCGGTTTTCTTCCCTTCCTCGCGGCGTTTATGTGCTGGAAGTGTCTTCGGAAAAACCTCCGCATTTCGGAACGATTGAAAACAAGGAAGGCAAGAAAAAAGCTGCGGCGATTTTCACCCAAACTGTTCTCGACGTTCTCGCACTTGCGGACAACAACGATGCACCGGAAGGCGATCCAACCAAGTTGATTGGGCGCGAACATCGTGAAACGTTCTTTGTTTCTGACCAGAAATCCATCGGCTATATCAAAGCCTTTGTGAAGGATATCGGCGGCCAGGCTGACAAAGGACCGCTCGGCGGTGTCGCTGGAAAGCCTGGCATTCTTGATGCCTGTGCCGGCATTCGTTTTCAGGCTCCAATCGGGCATAGGAAAGACCCGAATGATGCGGACAAAATCTATGTCAATATCGTCCGTAACAAGATCAAGCCGCTTGGTCGCGCCGAAGCATCTTCGGTTGCACAAGCAGTTGCGTAAATTCGCATAGCCTCGGTCCCTATCCTTCTCGACAACCGAGGTTGGTGGGGGAAGTTCACAGTAGCTCCTGTTGGCTTCCCCCATCTTTTCACAAGGAAAAGAAAATGATACTTTGGTTGACTGGGAAATCGGGGTATTCCAGCGGCACCAAAGCGATGCTGATTAGAAGTCTTGCTCGGCATGGGGTTAAAGCTACGGATATCCTCTTTACGAGTTTGCACAACAAAGTGCCGAACCTGGGAAATTATCCGAAAAAATCTATTCCAAGCAAGATCAATCTTAGCGCCGCATTGCATGAGCTTCAACAAACGACAAATGCTTTGCGGCCAAATCTTATAGTCGTGAACGACGAACCAACGCTGAGAGCAATTACCGGATGGCCCTATACTCTGGCAGCTGTAAGAGGATCGACGTATCGCTACAACGGTATTCCTGTGATTGTCTTGGATCGTTTAGCGTCGATCTATACACAACTCACAGCGAAATTTATCTTGCAATGGGACCTGGCGAAAATCGTCAGATACGCCACCGGGCGAATAAAGAAAGAACCCAATTTCAATTTCCGAGTAGTAAAGAACCTCGGTGATGTTCAAGAATTCGTCGTCGATGCGATGCAATCACCTGCCATTGCAATTGACACAGAAACCAAGGGTGGGTTTATCTCTTGTGTTTCGTATACCTTTGTGGGGCGAAACAGCATTCTTGAAACAGTTTGCGTTCCGTTTTTTGATCCCTTTGTAGAACGAGACGATGACAATCTCGGATGCTATTGGGCGGATTTTGAAACCGAGCGCAAAGTCAGAATTCTTTTGAATACCCTGCATCAATGCGATGCTATTAAGGCCTTGCAAAACGGCCCCTACGATTGCGCATACTTCATCAAAGAAGGAATGCCTCTCGTAAATTACCTTGTCGATACCCAGAACCTAATGCACGCGATTTGGTGTGAGGCCCCCAAAGCACTTCACAACATCGCGTCGTATTTCTGTGACTGTTATATCTATTGGAAAGATGACAGCAAGGGAGTTGCCGAAGATGGTTATGGAAAAACTCGCAAGGACCTTGAAAGGTATTGGCGCTACAATGGCCTGGATACCTACTATACTTTTTTGGGAATGTGTGAGTTGCTCGATCGTCTGGCTAGTTTTAAGTACGCTATTCACAACTATAACGTGGAATTTTCGTTGGCTGTTGGTCCTGCTCTTGCTGCTTCATTGCGTGGTTTTCGCCCGAACTTTGATCGTCATTCTCAAATCATGCATGAGAGAATTCGTCTCGCTGATGCCGGGGAAAAAGACATTCGGGCATTGACGGGAGAGCCGGATTTCAATCTTCGTTCGACGAAGGATGTTCCATGGTTTCTCTATGATGTTTTGGGGGCAAAACCTACGCGGTTGCAGGCACGAAAGAATTCCAAGTACGGCCCAAGATCAACCGATGAAAAGGTTCTCAAACTAATCAAGGAGCAAAACAATGTCATTATTAACAACTTTATCAAGCGACTTGAAAAAGCGAAAGAACCCGCAACGCTCCTATCGAACTTTGGGGACCCTCGGAAATTGTTCTACAAAGGTGCTAGGTACTTGTCTTTCCATGGCACCGCCGCCACAACCACCGGTCGTTTTAATTCGGGAAAATGTCAATTTTGGACCGGACGCAATACTCAAAATTGGCAGCCCGAAGTCAAAGAATTCCTCGTTGCTGACCCCGGATATGTACTCGTTGAAATTGACTGGTCAGCATCAGACGACTATTACATTGCACACGAATGCGAAGACCCAGAAAAGATCGCGCTCCTGAAAAGCGGCAAGGACACACATTCACACCATGCGGCAATTTTCTTTTCAAAAAACTATGAGGAAATTGTCAAAGGCAAGAAAAACCACGAAAGCTGGGTGACCGATGCCATTGTCGGTGTCCGCCAGATTTCAAAGAAAATCACCCACGGCAAAAACTTTATGATGCAGCCCACGATGATGTACAATCTCATGGGACGGGAGGCGGCAGTTGCAACGGCACTCGCACTTGGGCATGAAAAAGCAGCGCGTTATACTGACAAAGAACTCATTGGAATTTGCGCCTATCTCTGTGATAAATATGACCACCCTAGTAAAGGCATTTATAAACGTATCCGCCCGTGGCAAGAAGAAGTTGTCGCCCAAGCAAAGGCAAACAATAATCTCGCAACTTGCGCGTATGGAATGACAAGGAAATTCCTTGGGGATATGGATGACCATGCAACGCAACGGGAACTTTGTGCATTCTACGGTCAAGGCGGCACCGCGGGCAATGCTAACCGATCACTCCGCAAGATTTTCTATTCTGGACTTGACGACGGTAAGACCGTTCTCTTTTTGCTTCAAGTCCATGATAGTCTCGTCTTTCTCATCCACAAAGACCACCTGCACAAGATCAAGGAAATCAAGGCGGTAATGGAAGAGGAAACTGAAATCCACGGGCGGAAATTCTTTGTTCCGGCGGCGCCGAAGAT